>Ga0326512_10002335_pt1 | contig 14068 bp, 21 predicted proteins | sample 1_2617_0518_D_FD_203652 | JGI IMG/M metagenome (GOLD analysis project Ga0326512, IMG submission 203652) | Bovine rumen microbial communities from UC Davis, California, United States - 1_2617_0518 | ecosystem: Host-associated > Mammals > Digestive system > Stomach > Rumen | place: USA... | reverse complement strand
AATTGCCTGCAAATATCTCGGTAAGTCCGCTCATTACAGTGGTGATAGATGGCAGGAAATTGCCCATTAAGCCCCTCTTAACACCAGCAAAAGCCGTTTGCATGTCCTGCAGTTCATCTTGAAAATTTGCGGCAGATTTGACCGCTTCATCGGACATTACTCCACCGAGTTCATGCACACGATCAATCATCGCCTGTGTGTCTTCAGCTGATGTATTGAGCAATGCACCAAGTTCTGTCGCACCTCTTCCAAGGAGCTGACTTGCAAGATAGGTACGCTCAGTGCTCTCGCCCATCTCCTGCAAACCGGATATGACTCGTGCAAACAGATCCTCTTGTGAAAGCGTTGCAACTTCCTCTTCAGATATTCCTAACTGCTGAAAAGCCTCATCACCAGTCTGCGCTGCATTGGCAAGTGTCTTCATCGCAGGCTGCAATGATTCAATGGATGCACCACTATGTTGCATGACCGCATCCCACTCTTGATATGCCTCTGCGGATATACCAAGTTTCTGTGACATCTTATCAATATTGTCACCATACTGCGCCACATCACTCGCACCATTGACAAGTGAAGTGCCGGCAGCGACAGCTGCAGTTCCCACAGCAGCAATAGCCGCTGCACCTACTCTCGTTGCATTGGCAAGCCCAGTACCAAAAGAAGATCCTGCCGACTGCGCATCCTTCAAACCTTGATCATATTCACTTGTGTCCAAGCTCAACTTGGCAAACAGATCAAAAACATCCATAACTCATTCCTCAAAATGCAATCCAGCTCGCTTAACGATATCTGCAGCAATCTGATCTCCGGTCCGAGTATCCTTCGCATGTTTTTCCGGATTGACAAAATAAAAATAATCGTTCTTAAGCCATTTGTTCTGCGGAATTAATTGCAGGCTTTTACCTAAATAAAAACGGTATGCCTCTTCACGTTGGTATTCGTCCAATCGTGCTTCGACATACCGCATAAAAGGCTTTAGTTCTCTGCGACCTCTGTATTCTCCGTAACTGAGGTAGAAGATTCGCTTTCCGTCTTCACCTGCTCCGCATATCCGAAAAAAGATCTTACCTCTTCATTCTCACCTATCTCGGCTATTATTGCAATCAATCGAGATACAATGTTCAATCCGTTGATAGGTGCAGGATCAATCCTCTGCATGATATCAATGGCTTCTTTTCTATGCGCCTTCAATATCATTTTAGCGATAAGCAACTTCGGCTTTCCGGATCTAACAATGTTTTTGATCTCACCATCCATAGCAATTGCGGATAATGGATCTAACAAATCCAGCCAGAGATCAATTGCCTCTTCGCCAACATAGTCTGACAATCTTTTCATTGGGTGTCCTCCTGTGTTCAAATATATATCAATCGGAGCGGACGTTGGGAGGACAAATCCCAAGTATCCGCCCCGATGATACGCATGATCAAGGCTCTTCGTTATCAGATTCTGAGCCGCCCTGTCTGATATAGATCTCATAAGGCACAGTATCCTGCGCATCCATGGAATAATGACCGGTAAACTCGAAAGCGAACTGTCCCTTGCCCTTATCCGTAGACTGGATCTGGAATCCACCGGTATTGAGTGCATTCATGAGATGAATAGCAACGAATCCAGCATTCTCTCCGGTATTCACATCAGAATAATCTCCGATCCACCATATATCGCTGAAATCGGTCTGCTCAAGATCATTACGAGGAATGATATGAGTTTCGTCAAGGGAATCCACATCAGCTGCTGCAGCAAGGAGTTTCGCTGTTGCCGCATTGATCGTTATAAAAGTACCGCCTATGGTAACATTGTGAGAGTCAATCTTCTTGAGCTCCTTCATGTTCTTAGGGCAATTATCAATATCCTCACCGAAATCGATATACTCCACATCATCAGCAAAGCTGACACCACCGGTCGTTGCTCCAAGGAGTCTGCCGATAACTCCGGTCGCAGGAGTAAAATTATCAGCGAGAATTCCTGCATTCAGCTGAATATCCTTAAATGCTGTAGCAGGGATCTGTGTATATTTCATTTTGATTCCTCCTAATCTAAAAATTCAACAGAAACGTTCAATACGATCCTTCTTATCGTTTCATCATCGGGTTCAGACATCCTCTGTGCCCATGGATTAGATCTTTGAATCCACATCGCACCGCCATCATAAGCAATCGTCCGTCCACCTCTCGTGATAAATTCCGAAATCTGTTCTTCCTTTTCGGTTATATCACCCCAGCTGCTTCCACGATACCACAGGGACGCTGACAGTGCAAGTTGCTGATCGAATGAATCGGTCGCTGCCTCATAAGTGATATACGGAAGTACAGCGTTGTCCGGAACTGAGTTCTCATCATAGGCTTTCAGCCCAAAACCGCTCCAGAAAGCCTGCAAAGTTTGCATCTTATTCATGTGGTCAAGCTCCATTCCTCCGCAGAATACTGTCGCATATCCAGTCCGGCATCATTGGGTGTTTTTTTATCATCCGAATTAGAAGTGAGTCTGAAGATCTTACTATCACTCTCTCGTCTGAGGACCGTGTGAAAATCCAGTGTAACAGACTTCTTAACAGTGAAAGTATATGATGATGTGACTCCGATCGCCTGCGCAATCTTCATCTGTGCGCTACTATCAAAAACCATTACACCTTTGATGGTAGGTCCGTCCAGCCAAGTCTCTGTCGTTCCGCCATAGCCATCATCAACGATTATTTTATTTATGATCGTGAAATTCTCGTATGCATTCTCGAGTAGGCTCATAAAGCACTGATCCTCCTATAATGATTTAACCGAGATGCATATACCGACTGCCATGTAGGAACTACAGAAGATCCGGATGAGTTTCCACCGCTGGCTTTTGAATAGGAGTAGCCTCCAAAAGACTCACTCTGAAAAGGTGACATTGCCGCACTGTCCGCCTTGCCGTTTTTCTCCTGCCAATCCTCGATCTCACCTACGAGCTTGATAAAATCCGCAGGAACTGCCATAAGCCACAATCCACCATGGAATGTCTCATCCTGCAGCTCAAGAGAATCAGAATACTGGTACACACCATCGTTGAATACACTTCCCACAATACGAAAATACTGATTGTTCTTGATATTAGCAAGAAAATCAGCATCCGTAATTCTTCCGCCAGAAATCGTAAAATCCCCGATAAGTCTCGGAAGATTCCTGTTGAAAAAGTTATTCACTTCAAGGCATACTTCATTCAGCATTCTTCTTTCGCCCTTTCCTCTTAGGCTTTTCTGCTGCAGGCTTTTCCTCAGCTACGATCGCCACAGAATCATCGATCTCCGCAGGATCAATATCGACCTGCTCCTCGACAATCTCTGCAATAACCGCTCTGCCTCGTTTGTTGTTGCCGGACAGCAGCTCCTTGATCCTCTCATTGTTGGGCTTATGTCCCATGTGGGGATATACATCCCCAACATGGTATTTAAAGCCATGATCCTGCAAATCTGTGAAATGCTCGATCACTGTATACATAGATTATACTCCGTCAGTGGTGATAGTTCCCTTGACAACACCTGCAGCATACTCAACAAGGAACTGAATACCATCCATAACGAGCGATTCGATCTGTGCTCTCTCGGTGTTCTTGATACCGGATGCAATTCCGATATATCCGAGCTCGTCTGCAGTAAGACCGAAAGCCTCAGCTACATCACCATTCATGGTGAGGTAGTACATGATGATATTCTCCTTTGCAGTCGCTACGAAAGTACCCTGTGTGATCCTGCTGGACATGATCACAGTACCCAGTCCAAGAAAATCCTCAACATAGTTCATTCCGAAAGCGGTCTGAACAGTGATGTTTGCCTTGCCAAGGTAATCAGCGATGTCAAGAGGATTTACGAAATATACAGCCTGTGCTGTATCATCCTCAAAAAGCACCTGCAGCCTGCCCCATGCTGCAGCAAGTGCTGCCTGCAGTCCAACTCCGGTCACGGAAGTTGCTCCAGTAATAGTTCCATTGAGGAAACTGAAAAGATCGGTTCTTACGCTGTTCTGTACGAGTGAAAGAAGTTTTGCATCGGTATCACGAACCGCAGTCTGATAACCGGACTTCTTGATTGCCTCTGCAGAAACACCCTTTCTCCACTTCTTAAGAGTGATCTCTCCAACAGGAGTCTTTGCCTGCTCGATCTCGGTAAGAGGAATAACTTCTCCCTCGGATACTGCTCCATTATTTGCAAGTTCACCGCTCATGGTGTAGACATACATTGTAGTGCCTTCCATCATGGGAATCTTTCTGGTAACTCCCAGAACCTCAATGAGCTTTGCAAGAGAACTGTGAGTGAACTGCTGTACGAAATCCACTTCACGAATCTTCTTCATATCTTCAGCTGTAGTAAGATTGTCCATTGCTGGCATAATTTTTTCCTCCTTAGTTTAAAAATAGATCCTTGTTTTCCAGCATTGCCTGCTGTCTTTCAGCCGTGTCTCTGATCTTCATGATCTCATCTTTTGACATCTTACCGCCACCGGTGTTCGCAGGTGGATTAGAAGTGCTTGCGCCTCTGACTCCCTCGGTCACAATAAAATCAGCCCACTCGGTCTTCAGACTCTTAACGATGTCCTTGGAATCCTTGACGTTTCCGTCCTTGTCCAGCTCGACCTTGTCCAGATCCGAAACCTTGATGATGGAATCGAATCTCTTCTCAGAAACCCCAGCCTCGGTGAGCAATGCTCTGTAAGCCTTCTCCTTCTGAGCTCGTGTTGCTTTCGCATCCACATCGGCTTTGTAAGTATTGAACTCGTCCTGCAGGTTCTTCAGCTTCTCGGAAGTCTTCTCAGCATCCTCGAGTTTCGCCTGTGCCTTGACCAGATCCTTCTCCACAGATCCTAAACGCTCAGCCTCTGCCTTGTACTTCGCAGCATCGGACTTGAAAGTGTCTCTCTCTGCAGCAATCTCATCAATCGTGCTCTGGTGGGCATCTATGATCTGAGAGATCTTATCATCATCCAGATCCATTGCCTTCAACATCTTGCGTGTAAGTGCCATAATAATCTCCTTTGCTTCGGTGTCAATGCTCTGACATTAGATTTTTTGTTGGGCTATGCTCAGCCCTTTGATAAAAATATATTCTTTCCACAGAATTTTGTCAACAAAATCGGCATTTTGAAAACCTCTGTGTAGGGATGCTACATTTTTGCCGTTTTTAAACTTCTATATATAAAAATATTTTTTTCTATATCAACTTTATTTTCTTTAAAAATGCTACATTAAAAAAAAGAAAAATATAATAATATATATATAAAGAATATAGGAAAATCAAGGCTTTCAAGGGTGTTTGTAGAACATATATTCGATAAAATCATCCTACACGATCCTACACTAAAAATAACATATGTTTTGTTAAAAAGCATGAAAAAAGAACACTCGTTCGTGTTCTTCTTTCAACTTATCCACAAAAAATTAACCTTTCAGCGCAGCCTTCATGATCTCCTTGAAGTGATTTGCATGATCCGAAACTGCCTTCTTCAAAAAATGTCTGGGCTTCATGCCTCGGGTAGTATGCCACTCGCCTTTGTTATCCACATAGCTCCATGGAGTCTTCCTGCCCTGCCCATTGTCCGCATAGATACCAGTGCCGTACTCCAGATATATGCCGTAATGAACATTCGTACCCACATAGACAGCATTCTCGTCCTCCACAACCTTGTGTGTGATGCTGTTGCGCAGCCTGCCGGTGTCGACCGGAGTCTCGTCCTTGGCATATCCCTCCGCCTCCTGCCCGACCGCTTCAAGCCCCAGCAGGACCTGCTCCTTCATTGCCTGCAGGACCTCCGCAGAATTATCGATTAGATCTACGCTTGCTACTTTTGCCATCCTTTTCACCCTCTTTCGCAAGTTTTTCAGTTTTCAGCTTCTTCGCCCTTTCGATAATAAACTTATTGTCTGCCTTGTTTCGCTCTTTTATCGTCATTTTACTCCTCCACAACTATTTCACACCATCTTGAATGAATAACCCTACCGGACCATGGAAGCTCTTTGTCCTTTTCATAAAATTTATAGCTTACAATGTTGAAACCATTTTGAGCGACATTTGAAGAAATTAGCACTTCGCCTTCCGGACGTTGACCTGTTAAATGCTGTATTGGCACACCAGACTGATTACTTCTGATCCTTATCAAAACATTTAGCCCTTCATCTGCATGTCCAGTAGCACCGCCTGTTGCAAATTGCTTTGCCTTAGCCATGTTAGATGAAAAGCTCGTGATGCCACCTTCTGTCCATGTGCCCGATTCACAAATCAACTGAATCTGATCATGTGCGCTTATTCCATCAGCATCCAAAATATGTAAGCCACGATAAATCTCACCATCGTAAACCGGCATATTAGGATTTTCAATCAAATTATTCAATGTTTCAATTTCACTTGCATACGCAGGATCACTGTTATGGATCTTTGAATATACATCACCTTCCATGGTATAAGCCCTTATCGCATCAAGTGTGGCATCAGCTTCTTCTTCGGAATAGCCCAAAGTATCTTGCAGCCATTCACCCCTCGTATCATGGGATTGGCTTTTATATACACCTTTAATTTGAGTTTCAACTCTCGGTCTTTCAACAGGCTCGGCAGGTGCTTCCGCAGGAGTGCTTTCTGGAACAAAATCATCCAGAACATTGTCCCCTTTCTTTGCATACAGCCCGATATGGACCACACCATTCTCGTCCATGGTATTGCTGACCACTCTAAACTGTGCCCCCTGTGGCATGATCACTTCAACACCATCCCTATCATAGCCATAAATACCATCCGGCTTTTGGATCTCAAATATTACCGAAACCGGATTCTCCAAATAAGAGTTTTCCACATTGGAATAAATCTCTGCAACATTCCGATCAGTAGCCGTAGCAGTAAGCGTATCAAAAGTGTACATCTCATTCGGAGTGAACATTGCTCGAACTTCATCTTCGTTCATGGTCATTCCACGATACAAGGTCTTGTATGAAGTCTTGGTAGAAGATGCCTCGTCTTGGATCAGCTGCGCCTCTTTTGCCAGCTCAAGCTGCCTCTGCTTCGGAATCTCTATTCCGTTGATATCTTCCTCCGGCATCACACCAGTTCTAATATATTCAGCCATAGCATTGGCATTCTCATATTCAAACCAGTCCTCGTTTGCATCTTCAAGAGTAACATTAACAGAACTGATATCGAACTTCTCAACCTCAGCAACCTTCTCAAGCCCTCTCTGAGCAATCTCATCCTCGATCTTGCCAGCATGGGATGTGGTATCCCTCTCGACTCCAACAAGGGAAATAGTGCCATCTGCCCTGCGGAATCCCACAATATGATCACGCATGGAGCACCGGCAATTATAAACCTCTGCAGGATCTCCGGACGGATCTGCAGGATACATGAGTCCATTCGAAAAGGGCTTGTCAATGTCCACCTCTTCGCCATCCAGCAAAAGGTGACTCTCTCTCGTGCGGTCATCAGCTGTGGCAATCCACACCTTCTTCTGCACGACACCTTTCTCGGCAAGATCCTCATAGCTGTCCAGCCTGCCAACGTTCTCCGCACCGGTGACCATTGTACGAGCATTCCGGACCGCTGCTGCAGCATTGTTGCCAATCACCTGCATAAGACTGTTTGCAATTGTGGAAATATCATCACCAGCCAGAATCCCCTGCAGGAGCTTGCTCGACATCTGCTTGGTGTTCCACCGCTCATCCTTGGGAATGTCCACCTTCTTCCTCGGGAGTTTGATATCTCCCTCCCTCTGCAGCCGCTCAACAGTGTGTGCATCCAGCAGAGTAAAAGAGATCACATCTTCATCAGAAAAATATTCCAGATTAGCCATCTACCTCAATCCCCACTCTCCTGCATTCAACAGCAACTTGATTATAATTCTCAACATAGATATCCACCATCGCACCATTAGCAACATTCAATGCCTCTTGGTTCACCTGTGCCATGACCTCAGTAAACTTCTTGATAAGTTTGTTATACTCCTTGGACTCAAGCGTCAAGGACCGCACCTCGTCCGTGTAAGCCTTCTTCAGATCCTTCTTGGTGTCCGGATCAGTCTCGTCCATATAAGCCTTGTATGACGATTCTGTGCGCTTCTGGACCATCTTCATGTACTCGGCATACTCTTTCCGGATACGTTTTAAGGCAGGACTATTCGCATAGATCCTGCCTATCTCATCCTCCATCACCTGCAGTTTTTTATCTGTTGCCTGCCTCGCTCTGTCCATCTATATCCTCTTCTTCGTCTTCCAGATCCGCAAACCGGTTCAGCTCCTCTGCGTCCCTCTTCTCAAGTATGGTATCAACTTGATCTATGTTAAGGAATGGCAGCAGGTTAAGAATTGTCTCATCATCGAGATACTGTGCTGCAGACAGAACCATCTGCGTCTCCTCGGACATATTGACCATCTTGGTACGCTTGAATGTGGGTGCATCCTCGACACCGATCAGTGCCAGAATGCCCTTGATAAATTTCACAATGCAATACTCATATCCGTCACACTTCAGATTCAGATTCTCATAAGCTGCATTGATCGCTGTAGCTGTAACGTTTCCTGCTGATAACTTATCAGTATCAAGAGCCATCGCATCACGATAAAGTGAATCCCTCAGATCCTGCAGCCCAGCCTGTCTTGCTGCAAAAGGAATATCAAGTGTGTGTGCCGTTGCTGTGCTTCCATTCTCATCAACGACAGCAGCCTTGACAACCTTCATGCGCTCGATAAATTTGGCAAGATCTATATCATCCATGCCACCGGAATTGGTAATCGTCCAATAGATCTGCGATGCATCGTCAAGGTCATTAGCAAAACCGGACTGGATCAGATCATATCCGTCAATCTTCTCACGCAGCCCCACCAGCTCCGACTGGTGTGCCTTGTTTCCCCACAAAGGTATAATAGGGAAACTCGGATAGTTCTCGCCATTGAATATCTCAACTCCATCAGCAACGCTCTGCCGGACAATCTCCTTGTATGTGGTCTTGGGCTTAAGGATCTCGCCTTCCTTGCCGCTTTGCCAGATATACTCCGTGTATCCGTCCTCTTCATAAAGAGTAGCCCTAAGCGGCTTGTTTGGAGCAATCTGCCACCATCTTATGCCGGCATGCAGTGCTCCGTCCTCCTCGCCAAACAGAGGTACAAACTCAATCGCACTAAACACGTCAATGTGATCCAGATTATAGAATCCATACGATACACCTCCCCACAGAGCTGCTTCACCAGCATCCATGACCGATGTATCAAAATCATCACCGCCAACCTTATCCTTGGTCGATTCCTCGTTGAATGTGACACCATTTGACAGCAGGTAAGAGTTTTCCTGCGTTACAAATATAGGGAAAAACGCATTACAGAACTTATAATTCGCACTAAAGTTGTCCGGAACTGCCTCACCGGACATTGTGTACAAGAGCTTCTGATACTGGATGATCGTAGTGTTCCGCTTACGGAAATATTCATATCCGGTCTTGGCTTCTCTGTACATCTCACTGTTTTGATAATCAGTTATAGCAGCTCGGACAAAGTCTATCTTGGTGTTCTCGTTATCTTTTAGATCTTCCCAAGTCTTCATGTTTCCTCCTACATATAAAGTGATTTATAAGTCTGTTCCTTCTTAGGATACAGCAACCTCGCAAGGCTGGATGCATCATCCGGAGCATCATCATGTTCGGCATCTTCGAAATAATTACAGATCTGGTCAATATACTCCTTGTCAGTACCATCAACAAAAATCAGATCATTCCAGATAGCCTTCAAGTGTGTCACAATTTTAATATACTTGTTTTCGGTTTCTGGGTAAAGAATAACCTTTGCGCCTTTTTTTCGCAAGTCTCTCGCAACAAAACCCTTGTCGGCATTACTCTCGTTGTATAGCTTGCCGCAGCAAAACCGCTCATAATCCGCAATCACATCTCCATAGCAATCCTCGACATGCTTGCGCTTCATCCTGCCATACAGATAATACTTGCCATCATGCTTAGCCATAACTCCCCAAGCTGTGTAATCCTCACCATAGAATGCTGAGTCAAGATGCATAATCCCCTGCATGACAGTATCAACCGGAGCACCGGTCTGCGGATCAGTAAAGATAACATCCTCGGATGCAATGATCCTCAGCTCATAGTTACATGCAAACAGGGATGGAATCATGCTGTCCTTGATCTGCTGCAGCTTCTCCTCGGAAATAAGCCCAGTGTGATAGCAGTCGCAGATATCAATATCATCAATAAGAGAAAAGACATCCTCACCATGCCACTTCGTACCGGTGTTGATGATCCTGCCGCCTCGGTTCTTGATATTCTGCAACTCTTGATACTGCAGCTTCGTGCGCTCACGCTCAGCCTTGGATATTCGGTCAGAGATATTACAGATATCATCCGTGATCACAATGTCGGCATGCTTACCGGTGATAGACGATTTAATACCTATGCCCAGCAGCTGTGAAGATCCACTCGCAGATTTATAAAGGTTCGTTGTAAGCTCGGACTCGGATGCCTTGATCAGAGTAACCGGTCGTTTGTACAGAATAATGGACAGCCTGCGAAACGTATCCGACTCCAGTGCCTTGCGCACCATACGAATCATCTCCGCCACATCGCTGTCCGCCTTGCGCAGGAATATGATGTTCTTCCATGGGAAAACCAGCATCATAAGAGCAATACACACGGACAGAACCGATGTCTTGTAAGATCCTCTGTGCGCCAGCAGGGTATAATCGCCCTCATCCGTGAGAATGTGTTTCATCCAGTCATTGTGTGGATGTTCTCTGACATCAGAAAAACCCACATCTTGTGCAATAAGATATGGGTAATTCTTGATCAGATTTATGGTAGCCTCAATCGCTTGATTCTTCACGTCTGCTCATCAGCTCCTTGATATACTCAACCGACTGTTCGTATTCCATATCGATATTCACCTGCTCGACCTTATCAACAGGCTTCTGACCGGCAGTATCACGCAGGACCTCGAAAGCCTTAGCATCGCCCTTCAAAGCCTTCTGCATCTGAGCCGCAACAATAGCCTCAGCACCGGATTTGACCTTGCCATCCTTGCTCTTGATATCCATTTCGAGCATCATCTGACAAGCTAAACGCAAGTCACGTTTCTTCCTCCGAGCCTCTGCAGATGCAAGACCGCCTTTCTTCGCTTCCTCTCGGCTTAACTTATATTCACATGGATGCAGGTTCTGTTCATTAGCCATATTTCACCTCTCTGCATGCATAAACCTATCATAATCAGCCAGCTCACGCTCCATAACCTTAAGAGCCTTGGAATAATCCCTCTTAAGATGCTCGGAGTCAGTGCACTTAATTGCCTGTCTGATCCGGTCCATCTCATCCACAAACTCCTGCCTGCGCTTATCAGCCATTTGCCACCTCCAGATCCTTGTACGCAACCTTCTCACCATTGCGGATGAGGAATACATCATCAGAATGACCGACAAAATTGATATATCTCTGGACAATGACATCCACAAACTTCTCATCCAGCTCGTTGAGATAGCACTTGCGCCCGAGCTGCTGTGCAGCAATCATAGTAGATCCAGATCCACCAAACAGATCTAAAATGACATTACCCTTGTTGCTGGAGTTTTCCACAAACTTCGCAAGGAGTCTGATTGGCTTCATGGTCGGATGCAGATCATTAACCAGCTGCTTGCGCTCACGGATGATATCCGGATCTTGCTCAGCCATAAGTTCTTTGATTGTCTCACGGAGCTCATCCTCGGTCATAAAATCGATGGACTCGATAACAGATCTCTGTTTCCTGCCACCATTCCAGATCTTGATAGACTTACCCTTGCATGCCATAAGGCAAGGTTCGTACATAGACTGATACTTCGAGCCACCCAGCACCAGCTGATTCTTAACCCAGATAAGTTCCTGCTTGAAATTCAGCCCAGCACCAGCCATCTGTTCGATAAAGACACCCTCACCGAGCTCCTTGTAAAAGACATAGATGGATGCACCATCCCTCATAGCAGAATAGAATGAAACGTAAGCATCATGCAGGAACTTGCGAAACTGCTCACTGCTCATGGAATCGTTCTTGATCCTCTTGCTGGCACGATCCTTGGAATTGCCTGCACCCTCATAGCCCATGTTATAAGGTGGATCGGTAATGACACAATCAGCCAGTGCACCATCCATAAGTCGCTGAACATCATCAAGATTGCAGGAATCACCACAGAGCAATCTGTGATCACCGAGCAGCCATAGATCACCGAGCTGAGAAAAGGGTACTTCCGGTGGAGCAGGTGGTTCATCCTCGATAATATCCTTGTTGTCCTCTTCGTCCTCGGGCAGTCCCCAGTCGATATCAAACCCAGAGAAGTCAAGCTCCGGAATCTGATCCGCCAAAAGATCAAAATCCCAATCGGACTCGTTGAGTTTGTTGTCCAATAAACGTAACTTTTGCGCCTCTTCCTCGGATAGATCCTCGAGCCGGACCACCGGAACTTCCTTGAGCTTCAGCCTCTTGGCTGCAATCAGCCTGCAGTGCCCGATGATAAGCACATTGTCCTTGTCAACGACAAGCGGCTGAACAATGCCATACTCCTTGATAGACTGCATGACGTTCTTGATCTGAGTCTCGTCATGCTTCTTCGCATTACCCTCATAAGGCTTAAGATCCGCCAGCTTCATCTGTTCAATATTCATGCCTCGCTCCAATCTGTCCCCCACCTGTCAATCAGCAGCTTGAAATCCTCAATGTCATGAGGTCTTATGCTGTAGGACTCTGTGCTATCGTCTTTGAACTCAATTCCGACATGGAGCAATTCATGAAAGATGATCCTGCGGATCGCCTCCAGAGATTTGCCCTCAATATTCGGTTCAAAAAGAGTTATGGTGAAATCCGCAGGAATACCCCACTTGTACTTGTCTTGGATGCGCTCACACTGCCCGAGGACCGGCTTGCCCTTGTCAGTCTTAGCATAATCGGATGACAGATAAATGATAGTAGCCTGCGAATTCCGGATATCAATCAAAATATCCTCACACTCTATCAACTCTGCGCCTATTTTAGCATATTCCTCACTGATTTGTCGATTGTCGCTCATTAATAGCCTCCTCCTCTTCTTCCCACTCGTCCAGCTCGTCCGGATCTGGTGGATCTGGAATCACACCGAACTTACCACTTTTTGCTGAAAGCCCTATCAAGGGCTTCGCATTCAACAAAACCATACATAGCCTCCTTCCTAAACATGGCTCTTAAGCAGCACCAGAAATATGATCAATATGCAGATAATCACCGTAATTATATCTGCCAGCCTTTTCACTCATGTGTCCTCACTTTCTGTTTGTCCATATTGCTCCACTAATTGTTCATATTCGGACTTCGGAATCATGAGCCATCTTAATTCCTGCGGTTCGACATTGTTCTCTTTAAAGAACATATATCTGTCATAAAATCCACCCCTCAAATAACTGAAATTTATGGCATAAGTATGAGTACAATCTGTCCACCAAGATTCAATTACAATTCCATCATCGTGCGGAGATTTTACTATCGGGCAATTATCGTCTGATTTCTCACACTCAACACCACCCGTCGCATAGTTCCAATATAGTTTCATTCACTCACCGCCTTTCTTAACTAAAATCCTCGATCCTATACTGCCTCGGCACAAGTCCCTTCGCATAATCGGTCAGTGCGATCTTCTTGTAAAAGACACCCTTTCCGTCTCTGCCTTTCTCGGGCAGATTCTTGATGATCTCCATGCCGAACTTCTTTGCGGTCATTTCCCACTCATTATTGGCTTTCGCCCATGCACGATAGATGGCAAACAGATCTGCGCCCATGATCTTATTCTCCGAGGAATAATCGATCATCACACACTGCTCAACAAAACCGGCAATCAGATCCATCTCCTGCTTGTAATCCTTGGTAGCTTCGAGAACACACTCCGGTTCATCCAGTCCCTGCGCCTGCCACTTCATGCAGCCCTCAACAGCCCACGCAAGGATCTGCGAAAACTCCTGCCGGAGCTTATATTTGAGATTCTTGTCAACCTTGTTCTTGGGGATGTTGACCTCAAAAGGAATCAGCTTGATCCTGCGCCAGATACCCACATCAGTGCCACGGACCACCGGCT
>Ga0326512_10002334_pt1 | contig 14069 bp, 20 predicted proteins | sample 1_2617_0518_D_FD_203652 | JGI IMG/M metagenome (GOLD analysis project Ga0326512, IMG submission 203652) | Bovine rumen microbial communities from UC Davis, California, United States - 1_2617_0518 | ecosystem: Host-associated > Mammals > Digestive system > Stomach > Rumen | place: USA... | reverse complement strand
TAAGAAAAGCGTGATTGAAATCCTGGCGCGTTTGGACGGCGCAGAACCGAGCGAGTACAGCATCAATCTCCTTACCCTCCCGAAAAAGGTGCTTGATGTTCTGAGCGACCCGGAAATCACAAGCCTTTTTACTTCGCAGGCTCAAGAGAACGCATAAATTTCTTTTGGGTCTGCTACGGACAGTATCATGGAAAAAAGTCGATTTCGGCATTCATGCGGTACTACAAAGCCCAAGAGGAACAGTATGCGCATGATGCCGTTTTTCGGCTTTATATGGCACGAGGAATGCAGATTGCTGTTAAAGCATTGGCAGGGGTTACAATGACAGACTACAGTGAACTGATAGGTGTGAAAGAACCCGACAATCGGACTGGCGATGAAATCGCCGCCGATATCATTGCTCGTGCCGGACTGGAGGTGAAGTGATGGATCTATTTGAACTCGCGGCGAGAATCACGCTTGATTCAAGTGGGTACGAAAAGGGCATACAATCATCTGTGAATAAATCCGATGAAATGTCGGACACAATGAAGACACTCCAAACGCAGTATAACCAAGCGGAATCAAACATCAGGGTACTGCAAAAGGCTCTTGATGATTATACTGCGGAAACTGGCGATGCTTCAGGGGCAGGCGAGGAATTGGCAGCAATGCTTGCTGATGAACAGCTTAAAGCAGAAGATCTGAGAAATTCCATGGATGCCTTGGCGGAGGATGAGGAAGAAGCCGGGGATGAGGCGGAAGAAACAGGCGAAAAAGGCAAGAGCATGGGTGAAAAACTTGCCGCCGCCGCCAAAGTTGCCGCTGCCGCGTTTGCCGCCGTTACTGCCGCCGCAACAGCGGTTGGTGCGGTTGTCGGGAAGATGATAACCGATACGGCCGCCTACGGCGACAATGTGGATAAAATGTCTCAAAAAATGGGCATTTCCGCAAATGCTTATCAAGAATGGGATGCCGTCATGCAACACGCAGGCACGAGCATGGAAACGCTCAAAGCTGGCATGAAAACGCTTGCAACGGCGGCGGAAAATGGAAACGAAGCTTTTGCGCGGCTTGGAATCTCGCAGGCCGATATCGCAAGCATGAACAACGAAGAACTGTTTTCTGCCACTATTTCTGCCCTGCAAAATGTTAGCGATGAAACAGAGCGCACCTATCTGACCTCTCAGCTTCTTGGTCGTGGCGCAACAGAGTTGGGGCCCTTGCTTAATATGTCGGCGGAGGAAACCGAAGCTTTGAAGCAAAGGGTTCATGAACTCGGCGGTGTTATGTCTGACGATGCCGTAAAAGCTTCTGCCACATTTCAAGATAATCTCCAAGATCTTACAACGAGCTTTGACGGAATTAAGAGGAACATCGCATCCGAGTTCCTGCCGGGGGTAAATGATATCCTCGGAGGCTTTACTTCTCTTATCATCGGCGAAGATGGCGCGGAAGAAGCGATAAACAAGGGTTTGGAGAGCATCACACAAGCTTTTGTCCGTCTGCCGGAGCAGATTGACGGCATATTGTCGAATATATCTGCTGTCCTTCCGAGTGTAATTTCAAGCGTTGGTTCTGCTCTTTCGTCAGCCGTCCCACAGCTTATCACAAGTGCAATTTCGATTATTTCCACAAACCTGCCATCTTTGCTCAAGGCGGCGGTTTCCATCGTCAAAGAATTGGGCAAAGCCCTGACATCGAATATTGATATCATAATTGAGGCTGTTTTTGAAATCATTGATGTCTTGGTTGAAACGCTTGGAGATCCGGACGGGCTTGTTGGATTGATTGATGCCGCATTTGAAATTATTTCAAAACTGGCGACTTCGCTCGGCGAACAACTCCCTGTTTTGCTTCCTGCTATCATGCAAATAATTATGGATATCGTGGAGAAGCTGAGTTCCCCCGATAACATTTCCATGTTGGTAGAAGCCGCCATTGCCCTGCTCATGGGGTTGGCAAACGGTCTCATCAGCAGTATCGGCGTTCTCTTGGATCGTGCGCCTCAGATCGTCATTAATTTGATGAACGCAATCATCGACAACGCCCCAAAGCTGCTCGAAGCCGCCGCCGAACTGCTCGATACCCTGTGGGACGGGCTGAAAAATGTCGGTCAAAAAATGCTCGAAATTGGCGATAAAATCGTTCAGGGCATTTGGAACGGTATTTCTAATGGGTATGAGTGGATCAAGCAGAAAATTGAGGGATGGGTTGGCAATATAACAAACTTTTTCAAGTCCATCCTCGGTATTCATTCACCGTCTAAGTGGGCGCAGAATGTTATTGGTAAAAATATCGTACTCGGTATGGCTGAGGGTTTGGATGACAATGCCGATGCTGTATACGATTCCATTAACGACCTCGTTGACGGCGCAAGCGACGCCGCCACGATTGGGCTTGATGGTATCGATCCTGCCCTGGATGTTGGCGATGCTTCCATCACCAAAAAACTGGCAATCGACAATCCCGAAACGGAAGCAAATATCGGCGCGGTGTTCAGTCTGCTCCAGTATTATCTTCCCCTGCTTACCAATCGGCAAATCGTCCTTGACAGCGGCGCAACGGTTGGTGCGTTGGCGGCTCAGATGGATGATGCACTTGGCAGGAGAACCATACTCGCGGCAAGGGGGATGGCGTAATGGGATATTATGACACGCACCTCGGAACGACATTCGGGTTCACATTTGACCCTGTAAAAGGCATCATTCCCCAATATCACAGTTTTCGTGATTTTGGGTTGCATCCTCGTAGTAAACCTGTCATAGAAACGCCCGATGTTCAGACGGTCACGTTCAAAGTACCTGGGCGCAACGGCGAATTTGATGTTACAGAATTTCTCACTGGCGATGTACGTTATAACAACCGTGATGCAAGCTTTGAGTTTTCTCAGATCGGCGGCCGGCGGTTATGGGATGCAACATACCACCGTCTTAAAAACGCACTTCACGGCAAACGGATGAAGATTCTCATTGACGAGGAGGCTGACGGCTATTATGTCGGCAGACTTACCGTTGCCGAACCTGAGTATGATTCGGAAAAAGGCGTTGCATATTTCACAATCGAAGCGGACTTGGAACCATATAAATATTCCATCAACAAAAACACCGAACCGTGGCTGTGGGACAACCTCAACTTCGAAACAGGCATGATTTACGGCGAGGATGAAGGTAACTCGACAGAAGTGACTTCTGCTGAACCGTCTTACATCTACTATAACGGCTACAGAGAAGGTGCGACCGAATTGTGGTTGGCACAGAATACCATGCCGTTTGTTCCTACCATCATCGTTGAAGGATCGGCTTCCGTGACAATGAACTATCCGACAGATGCAGGACGCAAAAATGTTGTTCTTGCCGCAGGGCGCAACAGAGAAGCATTCCCTGATTTTGTTATCCGTGATGAGCCGAACTATGTAAAATTCACTACTGCGGATTCGGAGACGGCAACCGTGACGATGGAATTCAGAGCGGGGTGGTTATAATGTATAGCGTATATATTGACAACCACCTTTTGTGGTCGCCGAGCCTTGCAAATGAGGGCTATGTCATCCTAAATCCATCCGTGAAGTTCGAGTTGAACAAGGCTCCTTCGTTTTCGTGTATTATCGCGCAGGAAAACCCAAATGCAGACAAAATCGTTAAGCTGAAGGGCGAGTTGACGGTTTGGGAGGATGAGAACCGTATCTTCCGAGGCAGGGTGATTTCCTCAAACAAGGATTTCTATGGGCAGATCTCCATTCAAGCGGAGGGGGATATCAACTTCCTGAACGATGTTGCGCTAAGACCGTATTCGCATACCGTCTCCGTAGAAGTGTATCTTCGCAAGCTGATTCACGAATACAATCAACACGTTGACACCGAAAAACGCTTCGGTGCGTATGATGGCGCAGAAACGGCTGAAAACCTTGATTTTGGGCGTTGCACGGTAACAGATAATAATAATAACATTGTCCGCTCAAACAGCGAATACACGCCGATTTTGGACGAAATAAACAACAAGCTGTTGAAGCTTCTCGGTGGGTATATCTTTACGCGGTTTGATGCGACCAGCGGCATCACCTACATCGACTATCTTGCCGTGTCCGGCGAACAGGATACTTCGCAAATCATTCAGTTTGGAGAGAATCTGCTTGACCTGTCTGAGAGTTTGAGCGCAGGGGATGTGTATACTGTTATCGTCCCGCTTGGGGCAAAGCCTGAAGGCAGTGGTAACGATGCGCAAAGGCTCACGATTGCTGACGCAGTTATAAATGGAACGCGGTGGGGGACAGACTACATCGAAAACCAATCCGCAATTAATCGGTACGGGCGCATCGAGCGCATCGTTACATGGGACGATGTAACTGTGGCGGAGAACCTGTGGGCAAAAGGCAACGCTCTTATTCAGGCGCAGGGGACTGAAATCGACACCATTGATGTTGATGCCGTTGACCTTCATTTGATGGGCTTGAGCGCATCGTCTATGAAGTACGGCAACTATTACAGGATCGCTTCTTATCCGCACGGATTCCTCGCCGACACTTGGCTTCAGCTTGCGAAAGTCACGCTCAATCTCATGTCGGTCAGCAAAAACAAGTATTCGTTTACGACCGAGTTGAAAAGCAACACATTCGCGTCCGCATCCCGGCAAACTGCTGAAAACACTTCGGCGGCGGCTACTGTAGCAAACACAGCCGCTTCGGCGGCTTCGGCGGCGGCAACAGCTTTGCAAAAAGTTGGCAACGATTATTCGCAAGAGACAGGGATGACAACAAGCGGATGGATCTATCGGAAATGGCACAGCGGCGTTTGCGATTGCCGTGTTGTTGGCGGTCAGCACAATGTGACGGCGAACGGACAGTACGGTAGCTTATATCGGTATTATGCGGATATCACATTTCCGTTTGAGTTTGTCAATTTTCTTTATACGGTCAACCTGTCGCCTGTTTATCCCACCTTGTTTACCGTTGTCGGCATTGAACATTCGGCGACTACAGGTTTTCGGGTTCACCTCGCATCAGCTTCGGATGCGCTTACACAAATTTATGCCGACATCATGGCATACGGCTTTTGGAAATAAGGAGGGCTTATGGCTACCGATATTATTAATGAAATCAAGGAGTACACGGACGATATCCGCAACCGAATCTACGGCTCAGAGGTTAGAGGCGCGATATCCGATGGAATGGATGCGCTTGCGGAGAATTTGCAAAACGCTGTTGACAATCAAATCACCGAACTTGGTGATTTTTTCAGCATTAAACGACCGTCTTCGGCATCGGCTACAGGGAAGTATGATGTTTCCCGTGGGTCGATTAATGATTCGGGGGTTCGCAGTCCGAATTCGGGTAATGAAACCAGTTGCATCACGAAATACATTACGCTAACAACGCCAGTTATCATTAAGCTTGACAACAATGATGGCGGTTCATTGAGCATTAACCGAGTGCGGGGTTATTTGAATAGCGGTTCAACTTACACGCCTGAGAGTACATGGATTGCAAATGGTGACTTGTCGCCGACCAAATCGATTTTCATTAAGCCGAGCGAAACGAGAACCCACATCTGCGTTTCCTTCAAACATCTTGACGGTTCTGCCATTTCTGATACAGAAATTGACCAACTTATTGATATGTTTGCCGTTTACAAGGAAACCGATGCGGAACTTGAAACTGAGGGCGTTCCTGCTGATGCCGCTGCCACAGGAGGCAGAATCGCAGAAGTCGAAACGGATGTAAATTTTCTTTTTTCTCAAAATGATACCGCTGTCGAAGTATATTCAACATTCGAGGATTTCTCGGGTTGGTACCGCAATGACGGCACGATTGACGATACTGCCAATAAGCACACTCAGCTTCTGCCCATTCGTGGCGGGCAACGGTATTATTTCTCCTACGCATTTGGCACGAGTTGCAACGGCGCGTTTTTCGATCGGCAAATGAACTGGATTGCGCCGTTGCGTGGAAGCACATCTGCTAATCCTGATGTAACTGCCATTAGTGCATCCTATACTGGTGGAGACAACACCTATCTTCCCGATAACGCCGCTTTGGATGAGACTTCCATCAGCAAATATCCTGCATCCATGTATGCTAAGATATACACGTTCGTTGCTCCGAGCAACGCGGCGTATTTCTCGCTTAACGGTGCATCAGCGGTGAATGCCCAACGCTACCGCCAGTTCGTCTCGTCAAAACCCATTTTCATTCTCAACGGTAGCGGAAACTATATTCTGCGCGAATCTGATGTTATTTATCAGCAGTACAAGGACAAAAAGGTTTGTATCATTGGTCCCTCCAACGTTATGATTAACAGGCTTCTGCGCACGAACGCGAACGGCGACAGCATTAATCCAACAACGACTACGGCATACATCGCAGGCTTCCAAGAGTATCTCAAACCGTGGTTCGCCGAAGTTAGAGGCATGGGCTACTCGGGCGCGGCATATGCATATGGGCGAGGGTCTGCAACTGGTGTTGCATCTATTTACACGCAGATTTGCGGTGGCACTGAATCGTTCACGAAAGATGGCGAGGATTACAGTATTACTGTTACCGCGCCTGATTTGTCGGGGTATGATATATTCCTGCTATCGTCTGACCACAATGGTTTGACCGTTGCGACCGTTGGCGAGTTTACAGATTCGGACAATACCTCGTACTGCGGAGCGATCAATTTGATTTGCGATAAGATTCTTGAGCAAAATCCGAAAGCCGAAATCTATGTCAGCAACTTTGGTCTTGGCACAACTCACGAAGTTGCAAACCCTGCCGAACGGTATGCTGCCAACGAACAACTGAGCCTGCTTGCCAAAAACAGGGGGCTGCGTCTGATTGACTTGGGGCGGGATGGCGGTACTACGGAAGAGGGCGTAGGCTACTATCGTTATGATGGCAAACACGCCAACAACATTGGCAACCGCAGAACTGGTTTGAGTTGGCGAAAAGCAATTCTTGGATTCTAAGGAGGCACGACATGAAAATTGATTGGAAGCGTAAATTGACATCTCGGAAATTTTGGGCGGCGGTCGCAGGGTTCGTATCCATGCTGATGATTTACTTCGGCAAGGATGCAGGCACAGCAGAGCAGACAGCGGCTATCATCATGGCGGCGGCTTCTCTTATCGCCTATATAATCGGCGAAGGTCTTGCCGACAGCGGTGTTCACGTTGAAGGCATTAAGGAGGAAGATGACGATGCTGAATGACGATGATGTTTTTGAAGTTACCGAAGAAGAGCCTGAGTTTACAGACGAAACATTTGATGAACTCACCAACGGAAGGGGGGACGAATAATGGGTTACACCAATAGTCCCCTTGTGAATTACAAACTGCTCTCGCCTTGTAACAGCGGCGCAAGAACCCACAGAATCGACCGCATCACACCGCATTGCGTTGTGGGGCAGGCAAGCGTTGAGGGCTTGGGAACGCTGTTTCAGAATTATCAGCGGCAGACTTCCTCCAACTACGGCATCGGCGCGGATGGTAGAATCGGGTTGTATGTTGAAGAGAAAAATCGCTCGTGGTGTTCCTCCTCCAATGCAAACGATCAGAGAGCAATCACCATTGAATGCGCCTCTTCCACCTACGCACCGTATGAAATGAACGCCGCCGTTTACAATTCCCTCATCAAGCTGTGCGTGGATATCTGTAAGCGCAACGGCATAAAAAAGCTGTTGTGGCTCGGCTCAAAAGAGAAAACGCTTGCGTATACGCCCAAAGACGGCGAAGCTGTGCTGACCGCGCATCGGTGGTTTGCGAACAAATCCTGCCCTGGGGAATGGCTGTATTCACGCTTCGGGGACCTTGCCGTGCGCGTAACCCGAGAGTTGGCAACAAGCGATTCCGACAAAAGTCTGTACCGCGTACAGATTGGTGCGTTCTCCGACTATAAAAACGCCGAAAAATATGTGGAAAAGGCGAAAGAAAAAGGTTTTGACGCCGTTGTGCGCGAGGAAACCGTGTATGCTGTGCAGTGCGGGGCCTTCTCTGATTTGGATAACGCTGAAAATTTTGCTGAGGACTTGCAATCCGCAGGATTTAATGCTATTATCAAGGAGGCGTAACCATGGAACTGTCAGTAGGGGGACTCGTTGCCTTGATGGGCATTCCGTCTGCCATTACCGGGTTTGCCGTGTGGATGCTCAAGCGGTGGCTCGAAAAAAGGGAAAAGGCGGCAGAGGACAGGAACACCGCGCTGACGGAGATCCTTGTCGCGCAGGTCATGCAGAACAACGCCACCCTGTCCCTTGCGGAAGCAACGGCTGTCGCGGTCAGCCGAATTCCCGATGCAAAGTGCAACGGCGATATGCACGAAGCCCTGAACGCAGCGAGGGAAATGAAGCGAGAACAACGAGAACTGCTTACAAAAATCGGCATTAAGTTTGCTGTGGATTAAGGAGATCGGAATTATGGAAGAAGAAAAGAAAGTTGTCGAGGAAAAGAAAGTCCCCCCTGTAGACTACGTTGTGCATGAATCCATTTTGGCGCGGATGGAGAGAGCACACAGGCGGATGTGGATTCTGTGCCTGGTTTTGGTCGCCCTGTTCATCGGCAGTTGGGTTGGGTTCTTCATCTACGAAAGCCAGTTTGAGGATGTCAGCGTTTCGCAGGATATCGACACAGGCGAGGGTGATGCTGTACTCGCAGGCGTAGGGGATGTGCATTATGGCGAAGATTCGACAAAAAATTAAAGTACGCCGTAAAAAAACAGGCGGAAAGTCCGGCTATAAAAAATGCAATATGTGCCACGGCACAGGGCGCATCCGCTCAAAGTAAAAAAATCCCTTCGGGTAACGCCGAAGGGTCTTTTCTTTTGTCTATGAGAGAATATTCAAACAGCGAAATGAACGCCATCATCGAAGAATGGATTCACAACGCAAAGCACAGAGCAATTCTGAAGGACAGATATATCAATGGACTGACCTATGAGCAACTTGCCGAGCGGCATGACTTGTCGGTTCGGCACATCAAAACCATTGTGTATAAATCTGAAGATAAACTGTTTTCACATTTTCCGATCTGAAAGAAGGGTGGGGCCGTAAGGTTCTCGCCCTTTTTTTTGTTTGTGAACAAAATGTAAACAATAGAAAAAAGGCTTGATTTTTGCGTGATATAAGTATATACTTATAGACGAAAATTGATTTTGTGGAGAAAAAAAATGACGGTTGTGTGGAAAGAGCGCGGCGAGTGGGGAAAAGAAGCATACACCGCAGAACAATTCAGCAGCGTGGAAGAATTACGGCAAGCTGCAAAGGTGTTTGGTGGCGTTTTAAGTTGCGTTGCGGTATACGGCAATATTTCAAAGGATAAAGCACTTGAATACTATTTCAAAGCAAATACACCGAGATAATAAAACAAAACCGAGCCGGGGCGGTTAATCCCCGGCAGAAAATGAAAAAGGAGTATGAAAAATGGGTGCTTGGGTTCACGTTAATTATTGGGTATCACCGAAAGAAAAAGGGCAGAACGGTTATTTCAAGGAAAAGCTTGTCGAAGTTGATAGCTGGTATACGGTTATGTCTTGTTTCGATGATGACCTTGACGGTAACGAAATCGAATGTGAAACGATTGTTGACGCTTGGCGAATGTGGCAAGAAGAAAAGCGCGGAGATGAAGCAGTAGGACAAGCGCACTCTTGGAAATACCGTTTTTATTATCACAAGATCGTTAAAGAAAACGGGCAGTTTGTAGATTATGTAACTCCGGTTAAAATATACAGGCGCGGTAACAAGATTTTCGCAAAAGCAACAAATGAATAAGGAGAACGAAAAATGACAACAGAAGCACAATTGAGAGCCAACGCAAAATATGACGCGGCAAACACTAAAAAGATTTTGCTGAAGTTAAATATAAAGACGGATGATGATATACTTAAACGCCTTGATGCGGTCAGCAATAAACAGGGATATATAAAAGACCTTATCAGGGCGGACATTCAAAGAACATAATAATTTGCACGAATCCTGCACTGAACAAGCCTTGTCACTTCATTGTGGCGAGGCTTTTTTTACAATTCTCGTTACAATTCTGAAGTTAAAATTTTAACTTTAGGCGGTAAAATTTTAACTTTAGGCGGTAAAATTTTACCGTTTCATGCGCCGATAAGCCTTTATGTGTCAACGGAAAAACAAAAGAACCCTTGTTTTTCAAGGGTTCTCGGCTTGGTGGAGGCGAGGGGAGTCGAACAGTTGTGGACAGGCATTGCAACCGTTGATAAATATAGGATTATGGAAATCCGTTACAATTCCTGTTCCAATTCTATTCGTACATTTCGTTAAAATATGTGTCTATTTTTTTATCAATGGCAAGCCGCTCGGCATCAAAAGTATGCTGATAAACGCTTCGCATGATGGTTGGACTGCTCCATCCTCCGCGTTCCATTGCGTACTTATCGGGCACACCCAGGGCAAGCATGACGGATGCGTTGAGGTGGCGCAAATCGTGGAAGCGGATATGTGGCATTCCTGCGGCTTCCAATGTACGCGAGAACCGTTTATAAATCGCCTGCCCCGAAAAAGTAGTAAGGTATTCCTGCTCAGTCGGCAAAGCGGCTATCAGATCCATTATACGCTGTGGAAGTTTTAATTGCCTTGTGCTTTTGTATGTTTTGGTTTGCGACTTCTCAATATCTTTGCCATCAACGGTGACGATGACGGAATGAATCGTCATTATATCACCGTTGATATCCGTCTTCTTTAATCCTCGTATTTCAGACATCCGCAGGCCTTCCCACAAAGCCAGTAGAACAGGAAGTTCTATGGGGGAATCACGGAATACAGTAATAATATTTTTAACTTCAGGATATTCACGGAACTGCCGCTGTTTTTGCGGTAATGTTACATTAAGCCGAATATCGGGTGCGTATACATGGAACACCGAAGAAAGAAGCCCAAAGGCGTTTCGCACGGTTTTCGGCGACTTTTTCGCGGCAAGCTGATTTACAAGCCGTTGCGCATCCGAAGAGGTAAAATCGCACAACCGAATAAAACATACAGAAGACAGGTCGTTTCTTTTTGTTCTGCGGTAGCCATCAACTGTTGTCGGGGAGAGGATATTTCCCTTTAATTCAATGTATTCGTCAATGGCTTCTCCAATCGTTTTATCTGTTATCGGCTTCCTCTTGGCGTTCACATACTCCGCCGCCATAAGTTCGACTTCTTTTTTTGTCGGGGCCGTGAACGATTTCGCCTTTCCGCCTTTGCCGTCACCGACACGGATGTTCCAGTTGCCTGACGGCAGTTTTCTCGCTTTTGCCATTGAATACCTCCATTACACCGCCAAAATCCGACAATCTTTGTTTCTTTGCAACAAATTTGCAACATTGCAATAACATACTTTTGTTGACATTGCACAAGAAAATATATAAATCTTCGGTGTAACTGACTATTGTAAAACCATAATGTCGGGGATATAATTATATTGTATTTTCCGCCAAAATTGCGACCGTGTTAGCTGAGGCGGATTCGGATAAAGTGCTTGTGCGGAAAGCCAATAAAAAGGAGTGTTGAGATCCGCAGCAGGTTTACCGCAGAACCTGGGGCAAAAGGCTTCTGTCCACCTTGGCCTTTACAATTAAGGTGTTTATAATAGATTGAATACAACAACCACTATAAATATATGGAAGGTGGCAAAGAAGATGCAAGAAGACATCAAAAAAGCGATGGATTTTATTTCTTGGTTTCATTCGTTGCCGGAAGAGGAGAAGGCTGATGTGTACGCCGAGATTGTAGCCGAACGGCGTAATCGAGAAGTTCGGGATCGCTCAAAATAAAATCCAACAAATCAAGTTCCTGCTGAGTGTAATGCTCGGCAGGTTTTTTTATGTCTGTGACCCCAAGTAAATAATCAAGAGATACATCAAAATATCGTGCGACCTTCTCCACCTTGTCAATGGATGGTGTGTTTGTATTCCATTTGTTGACAGTGTGTGAAACGAGGCCGCACTCTTTTTCTAATTGGGCAAGACTTTTTATGCCGTTTGCGTTCATCAGTTCTTTGATGCGGTCAATTAAAGATTCCATGGTGTACCTCAAAAAAAATAGAAAATTTACCCCAAACCACTTGACAATGATGCAAATATGCATTATAATTGCGGCGATGGGGAAAATATACTCCATGTACAACAACCAAAACCCCATACGATTCGTATAGAGAAAGGAGCGTGAAAAACCCATCGCAATATGTGAAATTGTAACGTGGCAGTTGTAATTTAGCATATTTGCGTAGAATTGTCAATATTTTTCAGAAAATTTGCGAAAGGAGGGAGAAAATGGTTGAACGAATCCGTGCGCTGTGCAAGCGGGACCATCTGACGATTCACGCTTTGGAACAGGAACTCGGTTTCCCGAACAACACCGTTTCCAAGTGGGATCGCAACAGACCTTCGGTTGACAGAGCCACGGCGGTTGCCGATTTCTTCGGCGTGACCGTTGAATATCTTGTGAGAGGTGCATAACCATGGCAAAGGTATATTTGAGCCAACGGACGAAGGACGCCGCAATGATTCGGGAAAACATGGTGCTGTTACAGGGAAGTCTTTCTGATGCCGATATGTGCATGAAAATCGGCGCGAGATCGCCTCAGACATGGCGGAGCAGAAAAAAGAACCCGGAAACGCTTACGCTCGGCGAAATAAAAACTCTGTGTGCAAAGTTTCATGTTGACCCTGTGGCGTTCATGACGAAACCGTTGAGCGTTGCATGAAAGGAGAACAAATGAAAAAGGTTATTATCACTACGAAATGGATTCCTGTTGAGGAAGCCATGCCGCCCGAGACGGAGGATGTGCTTGTATTCTATCCCAACAGCAAATACGGAAAAATCCGCATTGACTGTTGGTTCGCCTGTGACAATGGAAGATTTTGTCTTGAGGACACCTACGGCAAAGCCACCCACTGGATGCCGCTGCCGAAACCGCCGAAGGGGGTGCAGTGATGAAGCTTTACGAGATCGATGAAGCCATTATGAACTGCGTTGACCCCGAAACAGGCGAAGTCGATGAAGAACTGCTGAACGCGCTTCAGATGGAGCGTGATAAAAAAATCAACAACTGCGCCGCTTGGGTTATCGATCTGCAAGGGGATGCCGAAAAAATCTCAGCCGAGATCGACCGCCTTGAGAAGCTGAAAGCGCAGGCGGAAAAGAAAGCCGAAAGTCTGAAGTCGTTTCTGAAGTACGCGCTTTCCGAGCAGAATTTCAAGGGCGACCTTTACAGGGTAACTTTCCGCCGTACCAGGGCGGTAAAAGACATGACGGACGAAGAGGTGGAAAAACTCCCCGATGAGTTCAAGGTCGTGAAGACCACCGTCAAGCCGGACAAAAAGAAGCTGAAAGCCGCGATTGACGAAGGTTGGCAGATCCGTGGCGTAGAAATCATTGAAAGGGTAAGCGTGACTGTGAAATGAACGACAGATTTTACAACGCCCTCCGCACCGTGCCTGAGGGAGCGAAAAAAGGCATCACAGGCGGACGGCTCAAGGGCATGACCGATATCAACCCCATGTGGAGAATCAAGCGGCTGACGGAAGTGTTCGGTCCCTGTGGCATCGGTTGGTGGTACGAAGTTTACAATAAACATATCGTTGACGATGCGCAGACGAATCAGAAAGCGGCGTTTGTCGATATCCTTCTGTACTATGTAGACCCCGAAACAGGCGAAACATCCCACGGCATTCCCGGCACTGGCGGTGCTTCCTTCGTGTGCAAGGAAAAAGACGGCTTCTACCTGTCGGACGAATGCTTCAAGATGGCTCTGACGGATGCGATTTCTGTAGCGGCAAAGGCTCTCGGCGTTGCGGCGGATGTTTATTTCGCCAAAGACAGAACGAAGTACACATCCGGCGAAGATGAGCCGAAAAAGGAAGCCAAGCCGAAAGCCGCAAAAAAGGAAGAACCCAAAAACTCGCCGATGGCTTGCCCCGTCTGCGGTGAAACCGTTACGGCGCGAACGGATAAAAAGGGCAAGGAATGGATGCCGATTGATATCCTCAAGGCCTACGGCGGTATGTGCCCGGCGTGTTACAAGAGAATGAACGATGAAAGCAAAAATAATTGATTTCTCGATGGGGTTCAATCGGAAACAACGGCTTACTCTTGAACTGGATGGCGACT
>Ga0326512_10002332_pt1 | contig 14070 bp, 10 predicted proteins | sample 1_2617_0518_D_FD_203652 | JGI IMG/M metagenome (GOLD analysis project Ga0326512, IMG submission 203652) | Bovine rumen microbial communities from UC Davis, California, United States - 1_2617_0518 | ecosystem: Host-associated > Mammals > Digestive system > Stomach > Rumen | place: USA... | reverse complement strand
CGTATTGATATCGTAAACGAAGAACCGCCGTATGCGGAACCGCATGTACGGTGGTGTGAGAGGTCGGAAAATGAAAGTAGGAGGAAAACTACTTCATTTTCCTCCTACTCGATTTTATTTTATGTCACCATATTTTTTAATTTTGTTTAGTTTAATTTCCTTCTGCGGATGCAGAGCAGGCATATAACCAACAATACAGGAAATACAGATGCTGCTAGCAGACCGCTTTGTATATTGTTTTCTGCAGAGCCAGTGCAAAGGCCAACTATGGATGGTCCTACTGTTCCACCCACATCTCCTGCCAGAGCCAAGAGAGCAAAGAGCGCTGTTCCGCCCTGTGGAAGACTCGCTGATGTAAGGCTGATAGAGCCAGGCCACATAATAGCAACGGCAAGACCACTTAACATACAGCCAATAAAAGATATAAGCGGAATGGGTGACAGTGATGCCAACAGATAAGAAGCGAAACACAGGATGCCTGCCCATGTCATATACGTCGAAAGGTCGAGATTCTGCCCCTTCTTACCATACCACATTCGACCCAATCCCATACAGAAGGCGAATCCGCAAGGGCCTGCCAAGTCACCTATTGCCTTATCAACACCCAAAGATGCTTCTGCAAAGGCCGATGCCCACTGTGCCATAGAAGCCTCGGAAGCACCTGTTGCTACCATCAGAATCAGAAAAGGCCAGAACATACGCAGTTTAAACAGCTGACTCATACTCATGCCTTCGGAATCCTCCACGATAGGTTCGATGGGGCAAATGGCGAAATTAATAATATTATATAAAGGTATCAATGCCCACAGGCATGTCAGGATGCGCCAGTTTTCAATCCCGAAGAGGGCAAAGAACAGCGTAGAACCCAAAACGACCCCTACTACACCCCAGCAATAGAAAGAATGCAGCAAACTCATCATACCCTCCTTATCAGGGAATGGACACGCCTCAATAATAGGGCTGCACAACACCTCTATCAGTCCGCTGCCGATAGCATAGATGGTAACACAGACAAGGATACCTACCAAAGGGTCTGGGAATAACGCAGGCAAGAACGCCATGCCGGCAAGTCCCAAAGCAGATGTCACCTCAGAGACTATGATACTCTTGCGATAGTCGATGTTTTTGAATTTGGCACACAGGAAATCCACCAACAGCTGCACAGCATAAAAGACAGCCGGGATAAGCGCAAGACTTCCGATAGATATCTCATACTCACGATGAAACACCATAAACAGCAGCGGTGTAAAATTCGCCACAATAGCCTGCGTTACAAAGCCAAGGTAACAAGCCAGTTTTGTTCTACTATAATCTTTTGTTTTTGTCATAATGGCTGCAAAGGTACAAAATTTCGTTGAAGATAATGGGCTGTTCGCTGAAAAAAATTTATGTAAAACAGTTTTTTCCGTACTTTTGCAAACGAAAACAAAACTGAACCGAAAAAAAAATTATACTATTATGAAAAAAACAACAAAGTACATCATGTTCGTAGCAGCTATGACAATGATGGGTATGACAACAGCATGTTCAAGTGATTCTCTGGATGATGAAGCCACATCATACAGCAGCAATGGCGACAGTTCCACTTCCAGCAGCGGAGAGGTAACGACTACTACCCTATCGACAATGAAGAATTTCACTATCGCTATCGACAAGACAACAGCAGAGCCTGCTGCTACTGTGGCGGCTATATATCCTGAAGATGGTGACGACCCAAGTGAGAATACGTTTGGCACCATAGTAAATATAGATATGGCTAATCCTACAGCAGCGACTATAAATGGCGTAACGATAACGGTTAGCGGCAATGATATTACTGCCAATCATGGTAGCACAGAGGGCATCTGCTACGTCGTTACAGGAACAACGGCAGACGGCTCGCTGACAATAGAGGGCGATACGAAATATGGGCTAAATCTGAGCGATGCAAGCATCACAAACCTCAGATCTACCGCAATAGATTTGCAGAGTAAGAAGAATGCCTACCTGACCCTTTCTGGTACTAACAAAGTGACTGACGGCATTACTGCTGACGACAGTCATAAGGGTGCTATCTTCGCAAAGGGCAAGTTGTTTATCAGCGGAACAGGTTCGTTGGATGTCTATGGTACATATAATAATGGTATTCATGGCAAGAGCAACGTAGTGATAGAGAGCGGTGTGAACCTATATGTTAACTCTACTGCCAATCATGGCATAAAGGGTGGCAGTGATATTATTATAAATGGTGGCATCGTAAATGTTGAAGTATCAGCAGCTGGTGCGAAGGCTATCAATGGCGACGAATGCGTAAAGATAAACGGAGGTCGCACAACGGCTATTGCTACTGGTAACGGCACATGGGACGAAACAGATATGGAGACAAAGGCTGGCGCTGGCGTAGCGTGTGACAGCATCTTCTTCATGAATGGCGGAGAGCTTTATGCCAAAGCAACCGGTAGCGGCGGCAAGGGTATCAAGGCCGACTTAGAGGCATATATAACAGGTGGTAAGATTCGCATCATCACCGAAGGTGGCCTGTACTATAGCAACGGAACGACTGAAAGCCACAACTATACCGGCAATACCGACAATCTGGCAAGCGCATATACTTCTTCGCCAAAGGGTATTAAGATAGGATACAAAGACGACACCATTACCCCAACGGAAACCTACGGCATACTGCAAATATCTGGTGGCGACATCATGGTACGTACCAGCGGTTATAATGCTGAGGGTATAGAGAGTAAAGGTACCTTTGATGTATCGGGTGGAACTGTTATGGTTTACGCCTACGACGACGCCCTGAACTCTACCGATGATATGACGATAAGCGGCGGCAGCGTGGTAGCAGCTGCAACCAACAACGATGCTATAGACTCTAACGGCAATATGTACCTGAAGGGTGGAACAATAATAGCTTGTGGTGGTAGCGGAGCAGAGACTGGCATCGACATCAACGAGCAGAAGAAACTGTATATCTCAGGAGGCAACATCTTTGCCATCGGTGGCAGAACAGACGGCAGTCTTGGTAGTACCACACAGGGTATCATTACGACATCTGGTTCTGTAACAGAGAATAGTTCTGTAAGCATCAGCAGCAACGGCACAACACTGTGTTCATTCCTCATGCCATCATCATTCAGCAATGGTACTATCATCATCAGTTCTCCAAGTCTCACAAGCGGTAGCAGCTATACCCTCACCAATGGCAGCAGTTCTACGACAGTAACCGCCTCAAATACCATCAGCGGCAGTTCGATGGGAGGAGGAATGCCAGGAGGCGGCTTTATGCATGGAAAGCACTGAGAGTAGTGAAAAGTGAAAAGTTAAGAGTTAAAAGTGAAACAGTATAAGCAATATGAAAAAGACGATTATCCTAACACTGCTCTGCATCGTCAGCAGTATGTCGATGCGGGCCGCTGACTATCAGTACTTGGTATTCACCATGAATAATGGCAGCACACTGGCGGTGACGGCAACAGACCTCACCATATCATTTGCCAACGACAACCTCATAGCTACCAGTGGCAATGAGACATTGGCTACCCTACCTCTCGCAACATTGGCAAGCATGGAATTCTCAAATGACAATGGTATAACGGCAATAAATGTGGTGAGTGCTGACGGAGCCGTTTTAGACGTTAACAGCATCATCACCGATGCCAATACTGCCATCTACGATATGCAGGGACGCATGATGCCTCAGGGTTCTGCGCTACCAAAGGGTACGTATATCGTAAAGAATAATAACAGGACTATAAAAGTGAACATCAGATGAAAAAGATATTTTCAACTATAGTTGCAATACTGACGATAGCAGCAGCAACAACAGCACAGACGCTTAACGTCACCACGAGCGGCGCCACATATCAGTTTCCTGCAACACAAACGGGAAAAATGACCTTTGCTGACGGTAGCACGACAACCATAATGGGCAGAACATTCAACGTAAGCGACATCACAACGATGTTTATCGACAATAGCAACGTCAGCGACAATGAGGTCAACATAACATACAACGGCACAGGAGCGTTGGTATTCGTAGCAGGCAACATAGCACAGTATGTAGATGTTACTGTGAGCGGTGCCCATGTTACGATAACACAGAGCGACGCGGTAACCAACGATCTCATCAACGATGGTACACTGTCTGAGATAACATACAACCTCGATGGTGCTTCTGAGGATGGTTCGTTGACTCTTGGAGGCGATGCTAAGTGTACAGTGACGCTGAATGGTCTGACACTGACAAATCCGAATGGTGCACCTATCAACATCACCAACGGCAAGCGCATCGCGATGAGTGTGAAGAAGGGTACGGAGAATACTCTGAAGGACGGCACAGCAAGCACAGCAAAAGCTTGTCTGTATTGTCAGGGGCATCTGGAGCTGAAGGGCAAGGGTGTGCTCAACGTATATGCTTACGGTAGCAAGGCTCACGGCATCAAGAGCGGCGACTATACGGAGATGAAGAACTGCACAGTGAATATCCTTTCTGCTACGAAGGATGGTATCTCATGCAATGAATACTTCCTCATGGAGAGCGGTGAACTAAACATCAGCGGTGTGGGCGACGACGGCATACAGTGTGACATCGACAACGATGAGGGCACTCCTATCGCTGCTACCGATGCTGCTGAGGGCGGTCATGAGAATGAGGATACTGGTAACATATATATAATAGGTGGCACCTTCAATGCCAATATCACTGCTGCTGCCTGCAAGGGTATCAAAAGCGAGGGCGACATGATTATCACCGACGGTACTATCACGGTAAACACCAGCGGTGGCGGCGCTTGGGATGCTGATAATGCGAAGGCAAAGGCTGCTTCCTGTTTGGGTGCTGACGGCAATACGACCATAAGCGGCGGCACACTGAATCTCACCAGTACAGGAGCTGGCGGTAAGGGCATCAATGCTGATGGTGCGCTTACTATAGATGGCGGTACGACAACCATAAAGACCTCTGGCAATGCCGTAGTAGCAAGTTCTACAGGTACGCTTTCTGTTGTCACTTCTTCATCACAATTGGATCGTTATGACTCTGACTACAAATCATCACCAAAGGGCATCAAGGTGGATGGTGCCATAATTATCAATGACGGTATCATCAACGTTACTACCAGTGGCGCCGGCGGCGAGGGTATAGAGTCAAAGACAAGCATCACCTTTAATGGAGGACAGACATATGTCAGTTCATCCGACGACGGCATCAATGCCTCTTATAATACTAACACTAACGGTACGGGCGACCTTACTGTCAATGGTGGCTATATCTACTGCATCTCATCTGGCAACGACGCAATGGATTCTAACGGCAACTTCTATGTAAAAGGCGGAGTGGTCTATGCTGTCGGCACAGGCAATCCAGAGAAATCGCTCGATGCTAATACAGAGCAGGGTAAGAAGCTTTATATTTCAGGCGGTACATTGATAGCTGTTGGAGACCTTGAGAGTGGTGTCAGCATCAGCAACGGAACATGCAAATACACCTCTTCATGGACAAAGAACAGTTGGTTTGCACTGTATAATGGCGGCACTTTGGCAGCAGCTTTTAAGACACCAGCAACAGGTAGCAACACTGGTGGTGGCGGCGGTCCTTGGGGCGGAGGTAGCAGTTCGCTGAAACTCATCGTCTATACCTCATCAACCCCTACCCTCACGTCGGGTGTTAGCGTCAGCAGCGGCACAGAACTATGCAACAGCACGCTGAACATCGGTGGCACAGTAAGCGGCGGCAGCAGCGTATCGCTCAGCAACTACACATCAGGAGGCGGCGGACCAAAATGGTAAAGGTTAACGGTTAAAGACTTAAGCAATAATTGCTAAAAATCTGCGTTATATGAAATGGATGCAGGAACATAATAAATATGAGAATCTGACATACTTGGCACTGTGGGGAATGCTCTTCACAGTGCCTGTGCTGAGTCTTTATATAAGGACGGTGGAGGATGCAAACTATGCCTTCGATTGGGCAGAGGTGTTTATGATATGGGGAAGGTTGGCGATATACCTCGTCATCTTCCTGCTACATAACTTTCTACTTGCTCCACTACTGGTGTTCAGGCAGAAGATAGGCATTTATTTCAGTATCATAGCAGTAATCGTCGGACTCTTTGTTGCCTACCAGTGTTCCCACAAGCCAAAGCACAATTTTGAACCGCCAAGAGACAGAATGGAGATGATGGAGAAAAGAGACATGCCACACGATTTCCATCAACCCCCACATCGTGAAGACAGGAAACCTCCTGTAATGTTCAGGGAACATGACATCGTTGCCATCATCGTTATGCTGTTGATGCTGGGTGTCAACCTGGGTGTGAAATACTATTTCAAGTCACGCCACGATGCCAAGCAGCTGATGATATTGGAGAAGGAAAACCTGCAGCAGCAGTTGGAATACCTGAGATACCAGATAAATCCGCATTTCTTCATGAATACCCTCAACAACATCCACGCATTGGTAGATATAGACCCCGAGAAGGCGAAAGACACCATTGTGGAATTGTCGAAGATGATGCGCTTCGTGCTATATGAGGGTGACAAGAAGGGTGTGCCCCTCCGTCGCGAGTTTGACTTCATACGCCACTACATTACCCTGATGCGGCTGCGCTATACGGAAAAGGTGGACATGAAGGTAAACCTTCCAACGGCAGTACCCGACAAAGAAGTGCCCCCGCTTATGCTCATCACCTTCATAGAGAATGCCTTTAAACACGGCATCAGCTACCAACATGAATCCTTCGTACATATCACGGCAGAGGTGAGAGACGACATACTGCACTTTGAATGTAGCAACAGCAAGTGCGAAAGGCCTAATCAGGAGAAAGGCGGCGTAGGACTGACTAATGTGAAGAAACGTCTGAACCTGATTTACGGAGAAAATTATTTGCTTGAGATAAAGGACGAATCAACCACCTATCACATAAAACTCGAAATACCACTCGTATGATGATAAGATGTCTCGCCATAGACGATGAGCCGCTTGCTCTGCAACAGCTTGCCGCATACATAAAGAAAACGCCCTTCCTGGAACTTGTGGCGCAATGTCAGAGTGCGATTGAGGCACGACAGTTCTTGGAAAAGGACACTGTCGATGCAATCTTTTGCGACATCAATATGCCCGACCTCAATGGAATGGATTTTGTAAAATCGCTGCAGGTACCGCCATTGATAGTCTTCACTACAGCATATAGCGAATATGCCGTAGAGGGCTTTAAGGTGAATGCTGTTGACTATCTGCTAAAACCTTTCGGTATGCAAGACTTCCAACGGGCCGCTAACAGGCTCAGAGAGAGGGCGCAAGAAGTTTCAGGTTTCAGGTTCCAGGTTTCAGGTTCCAGGATTCAAGGGACTGAAAATGCTGATACCATCTTCGTAAAAACCGACTACAGGGTAGTGAAGGTGACCATCAGCGACATTCGTTATATAGAAGGGATGAGTGAATACCTGAAGATTTTTATCGAGGGCGAAGCAAAACCTATCGTCACTCTGCTTTCTATGAAAAAGATGGAAGAAAAGCTGCCAGAAAACTTCATGCGCATCCATCGTTCATACATTGTAAACCTCACAAAAATTCAGGAGATAAACAAAAATCGCATCATCATGGATGCCGAGACATATCTGCCAATCGGAGATATGTACAAAGAAACCTTTCAGAAATACATCGACACAAAATTCCTTGGTAAATAATTGTCAATTGTCAACTATCAATTATCAACTATACCTCAGTCCACTTCTTCAATAAACTGATACTGCTTATTGAAGCGGAGGTCCATATCGTCGGAGAGTTCCAACTTGTAGCCATAATCCTTGCGGCTGAACTTCGTAATGACGTTATTGGGATAATTCGTATTTACAAAAGTTATTAACTGCTGCGGAATGAGCGTCAGCGGTACACCCGTCTTCTTGCGTGCAACCGTTTTCCACTCACCCTGTAAGTCGAAGTCTATCTTCGTGCCGTCATTGAGCCACACCTCATACTCATTCATTCCCTTATCATCTTCTTCCATCTCCACGATAACGACCGACGACTCAGGGAAGTATTGGTCTATGAAAGCCCGCGAACGAGTTGGTATCTTTGTATCATCACACGCTGCAAACAACAGTGTCAGACACCAAAGCATTATTATGTATATTCTCGTTTTCATTCTCACATTTGACTTCGTCGATAATCCCAAGTTCTCTCAGTTCTGTCTAAGCCTCCCCGCAGGGGCAACATCGGCTTGACATCACTGGTCGCTTTGGGCTCATTCACATTTGACATTTGACATTTCCTCATTTCTCCATCACGTCCGCAATTTTGTCAGCATTCATACTGCGTGCGCTGGCATCGAATATTTCCTTATAACGACCACCCTGACGGTATAGTTCCGTCGGAGTACCATTTTCTATCACCCTACCCTGCTCCAGCAGATACAGGTAATCAGCATCCACTATCTGACCGATGTTATGTGAAATGATAATCACCGTTCTGCCCTTCTTTATGGCATCCAGGCTCGCCCTTATCTGTTCTGTTGCTATAGCATCGAGGCTGGCAGTAGGCTCGTCAAGTATTATCACTGACGGATTCTTTATAAACATACGCGCTATCGCCACACGCTGCTGCTGTCCGCCGCTGAGTCGCAATGCGCTGCTGTTAAAGCCATCAGGCAACTCCATCACCTGATCATAGAGGAATGCCTGTCGTGCTGCCTCCATCACCTCCTCATGGGTAGCCTTCGGATTACCATATCTGATATTTTCTTCTATTGTGCCGTCAAAGATATGGTTTTTCTGTAGTACCAGCCCTACATGCTCACGCACCCAGCGAGTATCCCATTCACTCAGCGGTGTGCCGTCGAGGGTGATGGTGCCGCTGTCGGCCTGATAGAACTTATCCAGCAGGTTCACTATGGTACTCTTGCCTGCACCGCTGACACCCACCAATGCTGTTATCTTGTCGGGCTCTATGCACATCGACACATCGTGCAACGCCTTCACACCGTTAGGATAGGTAAAGTCCACATTCTGCAATTCAAAGCGGCCCTTTACCTCAGTTGGTTTATAGTCACCCGATGGCTCCACATCGTCCTCACCCTCCATCAGTTCATAGAGTCCTTCGGAATATACAAGGGCATCATTGAGGTCGTCGTAGATGCGATGCAACTGTCGTATCGGAGCGCTGACGTTGGAAAAGAGCATCACGTGATACATTATCTTACCTATGGTCATTCCCGGATAGTCTGCCAACACCAGGTATGCCGTCAGTATGATGACGAGCACGGTGCCTATCTGTTCCAGAAAGCCCTTCAGTCCCGTAAAGAAGTAACTCTGTTTGCGGGTGCTCAGCTGCAAGTCAGTCACCACATCCTGCACGCCAGCCTGTCGATGGCCCTCTATCTCCTCGCGGTTAAACGACTTAATGACGTTGATGCTCTCGATGGTATTCAGTATATTCTGGTTCACCGCCTGCTGTCCTTCGTAGATGCCGCGTCGTCCGGCCCTCATCCGTTCTGCCTGTATATAGGTGACATAGAAGTATATCGGCACTATCGTCAGCGCCACGAAGCCCACATACACATTGGCCATAAACATCAGCACAAGGGCTATGACGGCACTCGTAAATAGCGGCAGAATATCAATGAAGAATATGTTTACGGCGCGGCTGAGACTCGTTACGCCTTTGTCTATGCGTGACTGCAAACGGCCCGGTTCGTTGCCTGTGGTGGTAAAGAATGCCATCTTGAATGACATAATATGATTTACTACCTGCAGCGACAAGTCGCGGCTCACCAGTATTCGCATACGTTCGCCATAGTAGCGGCGGAAGAAGTTCACTACAGCGGCCAGCACCTCTTTACCCAACAATATCGCGCTGATGAGCGACAACAGGCTTAGAGCCTTTTCAAAAGACAGCAACGGCTGCTGATCTAACACATTGATGGCATCCACCGAACGATCCAGCACCACAGCATTCACCTGTGCCAGCAACGAACTAATCATCGTCAGCACAAGGGTCACGACAACCAGCCACCGATATGGTTTCACATACCGGAAGATATGCTTCAGCAGTTGAATAAAGCCTGTCTTTCCCTTTTGTGTTTTATATGTATTGTCCGAATGCGCCATTCCTTATTTGCACAATTCCGGCGCTAAAGATACAAAAAAAATTATAACAACAACACATTTTTGTAATTTTTGCTACCATTTTTTCATTTTTTTTCATTATTTCGTTCTTTCCTTTTCCATTTTTTCATATCTTCGTACCCAGAATTATACATATTTTTTTATTTACTAACAAAACGACAAACATTATGAAAAGAAATTATTTTCTTCTGGACAGTGGTATGCCGTTTTGACTAAGAGTCTGGGCGGCCTAGGTGCTACAACTACTCTCACTTGGAACACATCATTTGATGCTACAAATACTGCATTCGACAAAATAAATGCGAAACTCAGCGCTATCGGAGCTGATCCTCTCCCAGCAGCTTCTGAAACTGGTCTTATATGGACAATCAACGAAAGCAGCAATACAGGCGATAAGGCAACAGTTCTCGTTAAGGATGCTTCTGGACTGAAGTTCACAGAACAAAATAAGACAACAATTTTAGGTGCTCCACATACCATCGTTCGTCCATTCTTCGCATTCTAAAGAATCTCAATCTCTCTATAACAATAATCCCGAAGGCAACAGCCCTCGGGATTTTTTTTTTTTTCAGGTTACAAATCTTTAACCTTTAACCGATAACCGTTAACCGATAACCGTTACAAAGTCACTGGTATCACCAGTTTAAACGTTATATTCCTGCCCATATTATAGACACCGCGACGACCTGTAACAGTATTCACATCAGCATACTTCAAGCGACTCAGGTGATTCTGATAGGCTTTGTTGAACAGGTTGTTGGCAGTAACATAGAACTCTGCCACCTTCTTGCCTTTTATCTGTATATCTGTACCAGCAGACAGGTTGAGCAGCGCATAACCAGGTGTAGGAGTCTCTGTACCATCAGCACTATAGATATGTGACTGCTTCAGATAACTGTCCAGTCCTGCTGCCACATAGAGATTGTTGAGCAGAGAGCGATGGGGATGAACTCCATGATGATGACTTATTGTTGAGTGTGAATGATGGATAATTTCCCACTTCAACTCTGTAAACAAATGTGGGGCCGGCGTGAAAGGCAGATACTTTGTATCATCGCTGGCATGCATCTGCTGAGCATCAACATACGAAAAGGTGTTGGAGAAGTGCAGGGAGTGAATAGGATGGAAGTCAACTCCTGCCTCGAAGCCCAACAGACGGGCATCACCCTGGGTATAGCCATAGGTGAGGTAACCTTCCTCAATCTCTTGGTTCAGACGATGGATGAAGATATAGTTATTGATGCGATTTGCAAAGAGTGCCACCTGTGCCGACACATAGCGTGAGGTGAAATCGAGACCGAGGTCACCCTGCAGGCTGTACTCTGCCTTCAGTTGCTGATTGCCTATCTCATAGCGGACAGAGCCTTCATGAACACCATTGGAAGCTAACTCACTCATATTTGGTGTGCGGAAGCCTCGTGCAAGATTCATACGCAGATTGAAATGCTCATTGATGTTATACACAGCGCCGACACTCCCCGTGACGCCATTGAAGTGTCGCGTGAAGTCCGTAAAGCGTGCTTCGCCATCTTCGAGCAGCTCATAACCATGCAGCCTGCGGTGGTCATAGCGCACACCACCATTCAGCGTCCAGTGTTCGCCAAGAGATTTCGTGGCTGTAGCAAAGACACCGAAGTCAAACAATCGGTAATCGGGAATGAGATATTCCTCGCCATCATTGCCAGACCTTTGGAACATACCACCGACACCGGTAGAGAATTTCCAGCCGTTCCATTCGTGAGTCAGGTAACGCAGGTCGTAAGTCAGCGTATGGAGTTTGAAAAACAACGCATATTCATCAGGTGACTCCTCATATTCCTGTCTGCGATTGTGTTGATAGCCAATAATAGTTTTTAGGGTTCCTGATGAGAGGTTTATGTTATTGTCCCAGACGAGTTTGTAGTGCTTCACCTGCTGGAAGGGCAACGACTTGCCGTAGCTGTGTCCCGAAAAGCCTTCGTCGCGGAGCAGTTCTCCTGTTTCCGTATCACGTTCACCCTCAATTATGCCCGGTGTGAGATGGTATGCTGTAAAGGCGAGTTTTGAGTAGCCCCATTTCTTGCTCAGTCCAAACATCGCTCTGCCGGCCCGTTCCCGAAACTGTGAGCCGGGCACATAGCCGTCATACTTGTTCTTATAGGCGTGGGCCATCTTGTCGCTGTAACGTGCATCCCACACTATGCCGCGTTGGTTGCCGGAGAACGAGAGTTTATAGTTGAAGAGGCCATTGTTGGTCTGATATTCCGACCCGACATTGGCGCGCATCATTCCCTCTGGGAGCAATGCCGGAGCATGGAGTATTACCACGCCCGCCATAGCGTCAGAGCCATACATCAGCGAAGCAGGGCCCTTCAGTATTTCTATTGAGCCGACACTGTTGCCATCTACTTCTACACCGTGTTCGTCGCCCCATTGCTGTCCTTCTTGGCGAACGCCGTCGCTGATTACTACAACGCGGTTATATCCCAGGCCGCGGATAATGGGTTTTGAGATGCTACCGCCGGTGGTCAACTGGCTGACACCGGGCTCGTGGCTTATGGCATCAATGATATTGGAAGAGACAGTAGCCCTGAGTTCCTGAGGAGTGACGATGCTTACCGGTGCTGTGGCGTACTTCAGTTTCGTGTCGCCGGTAACACCTGTCACCATTACCTCGTTAAGATTTAAATGGCGGAAGAAGACATCTGTAGAATCTTCCGCATGACGATGTACCTTAATACTATCGTCAGCTGCCATTGTCATGCACAGGCACAGCAATGGCAGAATGATATATTTCTTCATTCTGAAAAAAAACTGATTTTAATGATATATGTATATTGTATAAAGTGTAGCGAAGACCTTAGACCTTAGACCTTTGACCTCCCACCGGCGGTCCTCGCGTAACAATGTTGCCACAGCAGGCTACATGGTAGCCACACAGAGGCTGGGCAAGGTTTTTCTTACATACATGAACATATATCAGAACTGCTATTGCAGCAGCTGTCATCATCGGTAGCGTCAGAAACTGGCACAACACACATTCGTGTGCCCATGACACTGTCTGTACAAGGTGTCCGTGACAACTGTGATGTAAGCAGTCGTTGCATTCTGTCTCGGTCTGGGAATTGATTTCCTCATGAATATGAAGTGACGAAAATACCAGCATTGGCACAAAGACTGCCAATAGCAACCACGATGCAAAATATCGTCTCTTCGTCATATTCACGCCTGCAAAGATACAAATAAGTGAGCGAAAATGCAAATAAATTTGTAAATTAACCTCTTGTTTTGAAACTTTTCATTTATTTTGCAAATATTATTGCGTTCTAAAAAATCACATCTTATTCTCGACTCTAAACTCTCAACTTTATTCCTCCGGCGGCTTTGCCGACTTACTATTTTCGTTTTCGTTACCACTATTAGTGGTACCACCACCCTGCTGGCTACCACCTTGGTTGGTGTTACCCTCCCCCTCGGGGGAGTTAGGAGAGGGGCTCTCGTTTTCCGGATCCTCCACCTCACCAGCGTCGGAAGTGACGCGCTTCACTACCTCACCATTGCGGTCGAAGCAAGTGATCTGGATGCTGGTGTTAGCCAGTTCGTCCTTCAGGTCAACAGATGGAGTGAAGATGATACGACGGCTCTTGATGAGCTTAGCCTTCACCTCGTTCACGTCCTCTACCGCCTTGGCACGGAGTCCGAAGCGCATAGTACCGAGTCCTGGCAGTGCCACAGAGTGACCTTCAGTAGCCCATGCCTTGATTACCTCACCGGCAGCATCCCAGCATGCCTGCATAGCGCCCTTGCTGATTCCGGAACGGAGAGACGCCTCCTTGATGACCTTCTCCTGTGCAAGAGAGGTGTACAACTCAGGCTGCATGACGTAGCGATACTTGCCAGCTGCCTCTTTTTCAAACTTCACGAGTCTTTCGACTGCCTTAACTTTCATTGCCATAATAGTAATAAATTTTAAAGATTAAA
>Ga0326512_10002331_pt1 | contig 14073 bp, 30 predicted proteins | sample 1_2617_0518_D_FD_203652 | JGI IMG/M metagenome (GOLD analysis project Ga0326512, IMG submission 203652) | Bovine rumen microbial communities from UC Davis, California, United States - 1_2617_0518 | ecosystem: Host-associated > Mammals > Digestive system > Stomach > Rumen | place: USA... | reverse complement strand
TTGGAGAAGCAGATGGTCGAGATGCAGACCATTCAGAAGCAGACGCGTTCGGAACTGCAACAGGGCTTCTCTGACCTAAAGACGCAAATAGAGCACATCTACGAGGAGCGCAAGGAGTGGTCGAAGTGGATGCGCGAGAACTTGCCGAAGGTCGGCAAGTGGATAGGCAAGTGGTCGCTTATCCTCATCGGGGTCGCAATCGGCATCAACAACCTGCGCGAGATCGCGGCGTTGTTCGGCGTCAAATGATTTCGTGCGGGTGCACGGAACGCGGGCGGCTTTTGAAAGGCCATTTTCTGGTTGAAGCCCGCCCGCGCAACTCTTATCAACAACTAGTCAACAAGGAACAGACAAATGAAAACACTCATCAAGTGGTTCGTGAAGCATTACGCGTCGAAGGACACGCTCAAGGCGGCAATCCACGCCGCGAACGAAAGCCTCGCCAAGGTCGAGGTGAACGAGGCCAAGACCAAGGTGCTGTCCGTCGCAAACGACGTTTCGGGTGTCGTGGGCTCGTACCTGACCGGCTACGCCGACAACGGGCGCATCGACCCGGACGAGCTGGACCAGGTCAACGCCGCGTGCGACGCCGTGGTTGACAAGTACGTCAGCGACAAGACCGTTGAAGCCTTCATCGACAAAGTTTTTGCGTGAGGTGGAACATGGCGAACAAACCCGTAAAGGAGAAGGTCAAGGCGAAGGCCAAGGCCGTCAAGGAAAAGCTGAAAGGCAAGGTGAAGAAGTGAAACTGTTTCAGATCGTAACCGTTTGCGCGCTCGTGGCGCTTGTCGGCTGTTCGACGGCCACGCCTGCGTCCCGCGCCACGACAGCCAACTACGAGATCACCGTCAAGGTCAACGTGGACGAGAGCGCGAAGTCCACCACCGTCAACGTGCCGTTCACGTTTGGCGACGGCGCTCTCGCGAGCGCTGACTCCAGCGGCAGCACGGAGACCCAGACCGCCACGCCGACATTGGACATCAAGCCGGACGTGGACCTGAACTACGCGCAGGGCGGCGGAATCTCCACGGGTGGTGGACGCGCCGCGTCCGGTGCGGCCGGCATCCTCGGATCGTTGACCGCCGAGGGGCTGGCAATGCTCAAGGATTACGTCACCAACAAGAAAACCGGCACGGTGACGCTCGCCAAAACGGACGGCACCACCGTGACCGCCGACTGCAAAGACGGCTTCTGCACGTTCTCAGACGGCACGACCGTGACCGCCGAGGACTGCGCAAACTGCACAGCCAAGTGATTTACTCCGGCGCCGCCACGCCGTCGAGTAATGGCCCAGGGCGAAACGGACGCCCTTCATTGACGCGCTGCCCACCGCGCGGAGAGGCCAAAAGGTGCGGCATCCCCGCCGGGGGCTACGGTTCTCCCTCGGCGGGGTTTTTACTTCTCTGCCGCTTCGACGGCGGCGCGCAGCTCGTCGAGGTGTTCCGCGTGATCGTAGTGCAGGCTCATCGCGTCGCTCGTGTGGCCGAGCAGGCGCTTCGCCGTCTCCATGTCCGCCCCCGCCTCGCCGAGCCGTGAGCGCATCGTATGCCGCCAACTGTGGAACGTGTAGCCGTCGCCTGTGACGCCCGCCGCGTCCAGCACCTCCTTGAAGTTGAGCGCCTTGTACGCGCTTTCGCTTCTGTTGCCGTAAAACTGTTTATGGAGCGGGAGCACGTAAACGTCGCGTGAGCCACATTTCCCTCGTTCTGAGAGCAGGGCGGCGCGAAGAGGTGAAACCATAGGCACGGTTACGGCGATGCCGTGGCGGGCCGTTTTTCGCGGCTCCAGCGCAATCACGTTCCGCTTGAAATCGACCTCGCTCCATTTGAGGTTGGCGATGTCGCCATATCTAAGCCCCGTGTGCCGCGCAACGAGGCAGGCAGTCAGCCATCCCTTGCCGATCTTCTTGGCGGCCGCCATGATCGCCTTCTCCTGTTCGCGGGTGAAGGCTTCGCCTCGCTTGCCGTCCACGTCTACCGGCGCGAGGCCGGCGAACGGGTTGCGGATGCCGGCAGACACCTTTTCGAGCGTGCGCCACACCGTGCCCAGCTCGCCGAGGATGTTCTGCCGCGTCTTGGCGCTCGGGAGCTTGTTCCCCCTCGTCTTGGTCTTGGCGATGTGTTCGGCGTACCTCCCCGCAATCGGCCCCGTGACCTCCTCGGCGGTCGCGACGGCGGGGCAGTTGTCGGCCAGCCATTCGCAGAAGCGGTCAAACACGTTCCGCCGACGGGAGAGGGTGCGCTCCTCGATGGCAAGGCGGCCGGTGGCCTTCGCTATGCGCGTGTATGCGTCCCACGCCTCGCCGATCGGCAGGCCAGGCCGCTTCTCGGGCGGATAGAAGATGTCAACGAGCGCGAGCGCCTGTTCGCGCGACCCCGCGCGGCGCACAACGCCCATGCGCTCGGCGAACGTCTCGGCGTCGTCCTTGCGCTTGCAGCCGGTCGATGCGCGGTAGCGCACGCCGTCCTTCATCGTGTCGTACCAGTAGGTTTTTCCTCGTTTGTAGACGTACATGGTGGGCATCCTCGATTTTTGCACTTACCACAAATTTACCACACCACGAAAGGGGGTCTGACGGCGTGGAAGTGGCGTTTTTATTGGGTTTTTCATGGTTTTTCAGTTGGTGGAGGTGGGGGGAGTCGAAGCGAGAACAGGGCGAATATATGGTAAAATACACGCGGTTTTTGCGTATGTCGCAATATATCGCGTGGCAGATTTTACCACAAATTGTGGGGCGATCTCGCGGGGTATTCATGGCGCATAGTATATCATAATAATTAGCCGCGCATGAACGGCGAATTAAACGGACATAAAAAAATTATGATTTTGTGCTTGCGGGTAGGGCATACCTTTGGTACACTTTGCGCCGAAAGCCCGCCAAGGGCGAACGAACCGTAAAAGAAAGGACATGAGATGAGTAACAAGTTGCCGATGGTCAGCCTTGAAAAAGTCGAGGTAAAATTGACCATGAAAGTTGAGACGGTGGTAGCCGTGGACAAAGTCGCCCACGTCGCCGGCCTGTCGCGTGCGTCTGTCATAAACGGCTACGTCGAGGACGGCTTGCGCAAGGCGAAGGTTGCGCTCACGGCGGAGGATGTCGCGCGCATCGACGAAATCAAGGCGGAGAACGCCGCGAAGCGGAAGGCGAGGAAAGCTGCAAAGGGGGTGAAGTGATGAAAAGCATCATCGTGAAACTCTCTCCCGAAACATACGTCCTTTGCGAAAAGGCGGCCAAGCGGCGCGGCATGACCGTTGCCGACTGGCTCGTTTTTTTGTTGACCGACGGGGTAGGGCATACCTCTTTTGGCCTTGAAGGGTAGGGCATACCCATGAAAGAAAAGCAAGACACAAGAGGGACGGCGCGTTGCGCTGATTGCCTGTTCGGCCGCCCCGTTACGATCACCGACAAGGCGAAGGACGGCACGGTGCGTGCCACGCACGAAATGTGCGAGTGCCACGTCGCCCGCCCTACGCGGTATGGCTTCCCGACCGTGCAACTTGACGATTTCTGCTCGTGCCACGTTGACGCGCAGACGTTCGAGCGCACGTTCGCGGGGCTTGTCGCGTCGTCGGCGTTCCCGTCGATTTGACCTGAAACCAAAAGGAGAACCAACAAATGAACACGAAACAGACAGCAGAAGCAATCCACATCGCGCCACCCAACATCAGGCGCGGTGAAGTGTGGATCCGCGGCACCGCGTCACTTGTGCGACAAGAAGGGGCGACGCTATGAGATTGCTGAAATTGCTAGCAGGACTATGGAGACGAAAAGCGCGCACGGCTGAACCACCGCGCACACGCGCTCCGTCATGTTCCACGATGTCGATACCCGCAGGCTGGCAACTGGCCTCTGGTTTTGACGAGCATCTTCACATTCTTCCAGCACCATTTTCAGCTCTTCTCGACTCTGACGCGCTGGAGCGTGAAGCAGAATTAGCCCGGCGATCAAGGACAGCGCAGCCGCAATTACCGCGACAGCCGAAAGCACTGCGCGAGCTCCTGTGCCTGGACGTGACGCGAACAGAGGAGCTGATATTGACAGCAATACTGTGGCGCACTGGACCATGCGTCGTTGGTCGTCCAGCACGGCCTCGCGCCAACTGCCAAGAAACGGCTTCACGATCCGTGCTTCTGTATCTGACAGAATCGGGAGTTGTTGTCGATTGGATTTCATTCCGCGAAGTATACCAAATCCTTGCGGCCAATGCGAAGTAAATCTTGAACCCAAAAGGAGACAGTTACAATGCCAGAATCAGCAGACATCCTCGTGCAATTCACGCTTACGCCGTCGCTCGTGACGCTTCTCGACGAGCGCGCGCGGCAGAACGACAGGACGCGCTCGGGCGAGCTGCGGGCGATAGTCAAGGCCGCGCTCGGCGTGACGGCTGACAACCAGCCGGAGGCGTGACCATGCGCAACCGCACGATAGACAACCCCGCGACGGGCGAGGCGGAGAGCCTGTATCCCGTTTGGGCGACCAAGCGCACCATACGCGAACTCCTCGGCGTGTGCGACAAGGTGCTTTACCTCCTCGTCGCGGACGGCAAGGTGGCGTTCGTCAAGACCGGCGAGAGCCAGCAGTCGGGCGCGCTTTACTCGTTTCACGACGTGCTGGCGTGGATGAACGCGCGCGCCCAGCGCAAGACGCCGAAGGCAACGCGGAGGTCGGCATGAGAAGCGCGGCGCAATTCACGATAAGCACCCGCGACCGAGACTTCGAGGAGTTTCAGCGGCGGGAGATACGCCGTGCGCGCCTGCGCAAGATCGCGCTCGAACTCGCCGCGTGCGTCCTGTGGCTCGTGCTGACGGTCGCGCTCGTGTTCGTGTGCTGCGCCGTGAGCGGCTACCATTGGGAGTAGTTTATGGACGATTTGCGGCCATCATGTGAAACCACCACACTCCTTAAAGTGGTCGTGCGCGACGTGGGCGGCGCGGTGCCGCAAAGGGAACGTCGATCCCGTATTCATACCGCGCATCGTCTTGGCAATCGCGCAAGCCTGGGCGCAATACAGGCCGGGGCCGTAGCGGACGTATTCGCTGACGTAGGGGCGCGGCCCTGTTTTACCCTTTACCCCAACCTTCACTTTACACCGATAGCGCGCCGGCCGCTTGGAATGCAAGTAGCGCGCAGGCTAGAGGCACCGCGTCCAGCGCTCAGAATGGTGACGCAAAGTGTGACGCCTAATTTGCGGAGTGAAAAACCGTCTACATGGCCGAGCCGCGACCATGCCGCAGAAATCGAGTGTGCGACTAGGAACGCACATCCCTGGTACACGCCCTCCCGTGCGTGCGACGGCAACGGGCTATCACTTCCCCGCCACGTCGGCGGGGCCAACAGGAGAACCGAAAAATGAGCAAAGCACCAACAGGCAAGGCCCATGCGCCACCGGCGCAAGAGCCAAACGCCGCGATGGAACAGGCGAAGGCCGATCTCGCGGCGGCGCGCGCGGCGGCGAACGGCGGGGGCATCTACTCCCAGCTCGTCGCGGCGCAGTCAGAGTTCGCGTCCATCAAGCGCGACAGGAAAAACCCGTACTTCAACTCGAAGTACGCCACCTACGAGGCAATCGTGGAGGCCACGCGGCCCATCCTCACCAGCCACGGCCTCGGCTTCATGCAGACGGCGGACGGCGACGCGCTCGTGACCGTCATCTTCAACGGAGCCGGTCAGACCGTGACAAGCCGCGTGCCGTTCGTCCACGGCGAGAAGGCGACCCCGCAGCAGATCGGGAGCGCGCTCACCTACGCCAAGCGTTACGGCATCGCCTGCGCGCTCGGCGTCGCCATCGAGGAGGACGAGACCGACGACGACGGCAACCGCGCGAGTGCGCAGCCTGCCGCCTACCTCAAACCCAACAACACACCAACCCCCAAACAGGAGATACCCGATGTCTGAAGTAATCAATCCCGAAGTCTTGCCGCCGGAGCAGACCGAAACGCGCGTTGCCGTCGCTAGCAACCTCGCCGCCATGATCGCGGGCGTGGCCGAGTACGCCGAGAAGCGCACGCGCGGCGCGGCTGAATGGCTCGAAGCGCACGGCGGCACCGTCACGGCGGAGACGCTGGCCGAGGCCAAGAAAATCCGCACGTCGGTCAACTATGCCGAAAAAGATGCGGGCGACAAGCGCAAGGAAATCCAGCGCGCCGTCGCCGATGCGCTCGCCGAGACCATCAAGCCGCTGATCGACGCGGAGAAGCACGCCAAGGGCGTGTCCTCGCAGTTCAAGGCGGCGATTGACGCGCTCGACGTGACGCCGCGCCTCGTGGCCCCGCACTACGTGGAGATCGTCTGTGACCAGTTCCAGTGGTCGCACATCACGAAGGCTCTCGGCAAGGAGCTGGCCTCTGCCGGTTCGTTCTGCGAGCTGGACCCGGCGTGGGTCAAGATACCCAAGGACTTGAAGAGGGGCGAGGTGCCCGTCTGAGAGAAGCAACAACAACAAAGCAACGAGTAAAAGAAGGAACAGTAAAATGAAGTACGAAGCAACTGGCAAGGTCCTCGTCGTTGGCGAGACCAAGAGCTACGGCAACAACGGCTACGAGAAGCGCGAGGTCGTTGTGGACGTTGCGCCCCCGCAGGCGCGCTGGAACAACCCGCTCCCCTTCACGCTCTCCAAGGAGAAGTGCGCATGGGCCGACGGCATCGCGGTGGACGACGAGGTGCGCGTCGTGTTCGCAATCAACGGGCGCGCGTGGGACGGGCCGAACGGCACGCGCTATTTCGCCGATCTGACGGTGCTGGAGCTGGAGAAGGTCGGCAGCACCAGCGTCGGCGTTACCGTCTCCGCGGATGCGTACCCGCACACGGCGCAAGGCGCATGGGCCGCGTGGTGCAAGACGCGCGACGCCAAGGACGCCGCAGGGTTCGCCACGTTCATCGGCGAGACGTGCCCAGTCGTGGCATCGACCGCCAAGGCCAAGGGCATGAAGTTCTCGCAGGTAGCAAACGAGGAAGATTGGGCGCGCATCATCGACGCGCTGACCGGCGCCGGTGCCGACGAGACGCCCGCCGACGATCCATCAGACCTTCCGTTTTGAGGTATAACCATGAATACTCCCGCTCGCAAAAGGAGCTACTACCGCGACCATGCGGATATGTGGCACGAGTACAACCGTCGCAAGATGTCGAAACACCCGTTGTATACGGTGTGGCACGGCATACTTGTCCGTTGCGGCATAAGGCCGGGCGCGAAAAGTCACGACGTAAAGAACTACATTGAACGCGGCATTACTGTCTGCGAAAAGTGGAAGCGTTACGCGAACTTTGAGGCGTGGGCGATTGCGAACGGTTGGCGGCGCGGCCTGCAACTTGACCGCGTGAACGTGGACGGGAATTATGAGCCGAAAAACTGCCGGTTCGTAACAGCGAGCATGAATCAGCGAAACAAGCGGAACACGGTTTTCGTCGTGTACAACGGTGAGCGTATGCCGCTTGCTGACGCATACGACGCATCCGGTTGCAAGATTGACTATCGCGTTGTCCTTCACCGCGTGAGCTACCACAAGTGGCCCGTTGACACCGCGCTTACTCGACCGGCAACCATGCGTCCACGCCGTCGAAAGATTGCCTGATGGTGTGCAGGGCCGCGCGTTAGGCGGGAGAGACGCGCGGGAACGGCCAACAGGTGCGCCGGGGAGACCCTTTAACACAAACACCAACAGGAGAACCGAGAAATGAAATCAAACTTGCCAATACTCGTCAGGCGGTACGCGCTTTGGGTGACGTTCCCAGACGGGCAAAAAATACTTATGTCGAACCTCTTTGAGTCAGCCGAGCGTGCGGAGGATCTTTTCAGGAGTATGCCGGCATTTTGCCGTGCGAACAACGACGAGGAAGGCGCGAAGTCGTGGGAGTCTCTTCGCCACGATGTCGCGGAGTATTTCCTTGTCGCGCCAGCAGAGAAAGGATGTGCGGAATGAAGGCGTACAAGGGCTTCAACCAAAACTTGACGTGTCGCGGCTTCCAGTATAAGGAGGGCGAGACCTATGAGACGGGACGCGCGAGCGTGTGCGAGTGCGGCTTTCACGCCTGCGAGAACCCGATAGACTGCTTGGGCTATTACGGCCCCGGCAGTTCGGTATATCACGAAGTAGACGTGGACGGCGAGATCGACAGGGCGCACGACGACACGAAGATCGCGGCGACAAAGATCAAGATCGGCGCGCGCCTGTCAATCGCAGGGCTCGTCAAGGCGGCGTTCGACTTCATCCGTTCAAAGTGTACGAACGAGAATAACGCAGAACCAGGGAGGGCGGCATCTGCGGGCGCATACGGCGCGGCATCTGCGGGCGAAAGCGGCGCGGCCGTGTCAAGAGGAACCGCAAGCGTTGGAAAAGACGGCATTACTTGTGTCCGTGGTAATGGCGCGAGGGTCAAAGGTGGGATTGGTGCGATACTTGTTGTCGCGGAGGAGTATCCAACAGGTTACGAGGTCAAATGCTGGAAGGCGTTTGTGATCGACGGGGAGAAGTACAAGGCCGACACGTGGTATGTCCTGCGTGATGGCGAAATCGTCGAAGTGGAGGACAACCAATGATAAGATTCGTAATGCTGACGCATCGGAGCGGCGAGCCGATCTACGTCAACCCCGCGCAGGTAATGTCCGTTTCGCCCGTGTTCGACCAACGGGGGGGGGTACGCGGCCAACCCGATCAAGTCGGGTGCGCCGTCACCACGAACCGCGGGACGATCATCACGTCGGAGCTTTGCGGCGACGTCGTGGCCAAACTGGAAAGGGGGCTGATGTGAGCAGGTATGGTCACGGTTGCAGCGACTGCATCCACGACGGCCAATGCGACGGCCTGCCGAACTGCGGCGGCTCGTGCTGGCAGGACGCCTTCACCGAGTGTCCGCAATGCGGCGAGCGGTTTAGGTACGAGGACAGCGACTGGGAGAATGAGGCCGGGCAGGTCTTCTGCTCCGAGGATTGCATGGAGGCGTGGGAGCGCGACCACCAGGGCGAAGAGGACGAAAAGGAGGACGAGTAATCATGCAGCTTCTCAACGCGAACAACTACGCGACCTACGACAAGGCGTGGGACGTGTACTACAACGGCGTGGTGCCGAAGTACGGCGCGACGCGCATGGAGTGGGGTTTCGGCCGGTGGCTGTACATCCCGCACCAGCAGACCACGGGCGACGACACGCTCGCATACTGGGAGTTGCTGGACTCCATCGGCATACTCACGGAGGACGGGCGCAAGCGGCTGGCTCGTGCGCAGAAAACCAAGGACGCAATTAGGGGGGGGGTGCTGAATGAGCAGGAAACCCGATCTGACGAAGCGCGTGGTCGCGCTCATGGACGCAATCGACAAGCACGCACCGACGGAGCTGCCGAAAACGGAGGAGCAGATGATGTCGCTCATCCAGTCGCTGGTGCGCCCGATCGTGCGCAGGGTGCAGGCGCGGGAGGTGCGGCATGAAGGTTAAAAAGGACTTTCGCCGCCTCGCCGCGCGCATGGACACCGTGCCCGGCAACATCGCCGATATGTTCGGCTTCTCGCCCGCGTCCACCGAAATGCTGTTGCGCAAGCGCGGCCAGCTCCGCGACGGCGAGAGCGTGAAGGACGCGGTGCGCAGGCTGTACGGCAGGGCGACGGCGGAGCTGAAGAAGGAGGGCAAAGGCGATGGCGCGCGATGATTCTTTCCTTCTCACGCCGGGCCGCCTGCCGTGGCGTCTCGTGCAGCCTACGCGGCGTTCGCGCAGTGGCGTGGTGTACGACGCCGACGGACGGCTTGTATGCGTGGCCGCTCTCGGCAACGCGCGGGAGATCGTGCGCATGGCCAACCTGTTCATGGACTGCCAGCGCGACGAGCGCGGGAGGGGCGACCTATGCCACGAGGATTGAGGAGGCCGACGATGCTTGACTACGTAAAAACCCTTCTCGAAATGGCCGACTTCCTCGACCGCACCGGCGACCGCGCGCTTGCGAGGAGCTGCCGCGACACGGCGAACAAGGTGCTCGACCACCTTATCTACAACCAGCAAATGGCCGCAAATGGCCAGCAAATGAAAGGAGCCAAAGCATGATGCTATGTGAAGAAGCCCTGCGCGTCGTCCAAGACGCGCTGAACAAAGGCCACGAAATGCGCCGCCAGCAGAAGCGGTACTTCGCCACGCGCACGCCCGCCGCGCTCACCGACGCGAAGAACGCCGAGCGGCGATTCGACGACGCGCTCGACGAGGCGGACTACGCGCTCGCGCACAACGCGCCGAGGCCGAGGCAAGAAGATCTGTTTGGAGGTGAATTATGACCTGCTATGGAATCACAAACGGAGGAGTCGCATGAGATATGGTGTGCCATACCAAGGATCAAAGAACGCAATCGCGAAGGATATTATTTCAATCCTCCCGAGTGGTAGGCGTTTTGTAGATCTATTTGCTGGAGGGTGTGCCATGACACACGCGGCGATATTGTCAGGGAAGTATGAGAGGTTCGTCGTGAACGATATTCATGGCTTCGGCATCCGCTTATTTTGCGACGCAATAGCGGGTAAGTGTCGTGATGCGTGGCGGCATTGGGTCAGCCGTGAAGAGTTCTTCAGAATGAAGGATTCCGACCCGATTGTGTCGCTGTGCTGGAGTTTCTCAAACAACGGCCGGGATTATCTTTATGCGCGATCAAAAGAGGCGGCGAAGCGCAAAGAGCACGATCGGCGAGTTCGCGGAGATGGGCCGACGATGGAACTGGAAACAAGCGAGCGGCTTCAATCATTACGCCAATGTGAAGCCCTTGAGCGCCTGCAAGCCCTTGAGCGCCTGCAAGCCCTTGAGCGCGATTACAGGGATGTTGAAATAGCTACAGGCGATGTCGTTTACGCCGACAAGCCCTATGCGAACACGCGTGGCTACAACACGCAGCCATTCGATCATCCTGCGTTTTGGGAATGGGCGCGAACACGTCCATTCGTCGTGTTCATTTCTGAGTACCATGCGCCGCCCGATTTCACGCCTATATGGCACAAGGCGAAATGCCAGCTCATGCACGCGAACGGAGGAAGCGGCAAGGCCGGTGAATATGTTTTTGTAGCAGACAGATTCGCCGCAGAATACCAAACAGACTTTTTTCTCGGAACTAACGACAAAGGGAGGGCGCAGTAATGAACCCAAAAATCTTTCCTTCTGTGTTGATCGCGCTCGACCTCGCCGCCGCGCTCGTGTACGCCTGCCACGGCGACTTTCGCCGCCTGACCTACTGGACCGCGGCCGCCGTGCTCACCGCGACCGTAACCTATTAGGCACGCCGCGCGCGCCGTTCAAACTTTGACAATGACCGTTCAAAAATTGACCACCAAAAGAAAAGAGGCATCCATGCTCAAGACACTTCAAAGAATCGCCCTTGCCCTGCTCGGCTTCGTCGGCGGCGTACTCACCGCGCCGATCTTCGCGCTCCTGTGGCCGTTCGCCGCCGCGTTCCTCCTGTGGTGCGAGTTCGACGGCGACGACGACGGCCTCGCGGTGTGCGACGTGGCGAGCGAACGCGAGGACTGACGCCCATGTTCGCCCGCTACTGCACATCGTGCCCGTGCGTCGAGGGTTGCCGCGCCGCGTTCGGCGCATACTGGTTCGACAAGTCCGCGAACGGCACGGGGTGCGACAAGCCGTTCGACGGCAAGGGCCGCGTGTTCGTCCCGCCGCCGGCGCGCCCCGAGATGACGCCGGAGCAGGAGCTCGCGTGGCTCGATGAGTACATCCGCCGCGTGGAGCCGGAGCGCGCCGCGCTTGCAACCATGACCCCGCAGGAGTTGGACGCCGCCGTGTGCATCAAGTACGGCGGCCGATTTAGGAGAAGATACGCATGACAGCGACAGACAAGAAGCAGCAGGCCAAGGCGCGTCCCAAGGGCGCCACGAGGGCCGAGGAGCTGAAACGGCAGGCGCGCGCCCTTCTCGCGCAGGAGGAAGCCGAACGCCAGCTAAAACTAATGGGCTTCACCACGCCCGCCGACCTGCCAACCTACGTGCCCGACGAGCAGAATCCCGACGTGCTCGTGCGCGGGCGGTGGCTGGAGCGCGGCGGCTCCGCGTGGATAGTCAGCACATCGGGCACCGGCAAGAGCATACACGCGATGCAACTCATGTTGTCCTTCGCGCTGGGCAAGCCGTTCTCCGGCCTCGTGCCCAACCGGCCGCTCCGCTTTTGGTACGTGCAATCTGAGGACAGCCCCACGCGCCTCGCCATCGACCGCGACGACACCACGGCGGAGCTTGCCGAGACATGGGCCGACACGCTCCCCGACGCATGGCGCGACGCGTGGAAGCGCATACACTTCGCCCCGATCAAGGGGTGCGGCGCCGAGTTCTTGAACGACCTGGCGATGAAGCTGGAGACCGCGCGCAACCTCGCCGTGTCCCCCGACGTGCTGGTGATAAACCCGTTTCTCGCCATTGTCGGCGGGCCGGTCGTTGACGGCTCGTTTGTGACGCCGTTCCTCCGCGGCGGGCGCGTGGCGAACCAGCCGACCGAGGGTTTGCAGCACATCCTCGAACACTACGGCGTGGGCGCGCTCATCTACCACCACACGCCGAAGCCGCCGACGGACAAGGAGATCGGCTCGTGGCTCAAATCGAACTTCCCCGAATACCAAGGCGCGGGGTCGAGCGACATCACCAACTGGGGGCGGTCCTTCATTACCATGATGCGCGTGCCGGGCAAGGCGGGCATAGTGTGCCTCACGGCGGGCAAGAACGGCGCAGACCTCGGCTGGGACAACATAGACGGCGGCTACCGGCAATATATGGCGTGGTCGCGCTCAAACGGCGTCACGGGCCGCACCCGCCACGCATGGCGCGAGCTGACGGACGAGGAGTTTGCGGAGGTCACGAAAGACGCGAGCGACCACCTCGCCGATGACGCGCTTGTGATCGTTGACGTGCTGAAGGCCAATCCCCAATGTTATTCAGACCTCAAAAAGACGAGGGCCGGCCTGTCGTTGCGCCGCTTCCGCGCGGCATGGGGCATCGTCTCCACGCGGTTCACGAACTACGGGCTTGCGGCCTATGAAATCCACACTGGGCCGAAGCCGCTCGTGGTCTACGGCGTGCCCGAACAGGCGAAGGCGAAGGCCGACGAATACGCCTATAACTTCAAAAATGCCCACGCGCTTGATTCGCTTCCAAAAGTCAATAGTGTCATGGTGTCGCATGGTGTCGGCATGGGGAGCGAAACAATGGGCGGCGCCATGGTGTCGGCAGGGTATACCCTAAAGGGTAATACCCGTGCTGGTGACACCAAAGGCGCTTTGGGTCAACCCTACGACACCACGCCCGAAATCTTGACGGAGGATTTGCAGATATGAGCAGCCGAGCCGACCAGCCGATCACGATAATCCAAGACACGCGGGAGCAGACCCCGCTGGACTTCTCCCACCTGCCCAACGTGACCGTGGAGCGCCGCACCCTCGAAACGGGGGACTACTCGCTTGACGGCCACGTTCGGGAAATCTGCATCGAGCGCAAGAGCGCCGACGACCTCGTGGGCACCATGCTCAATGCCTACGTGTCAATGTCCCGCCGCGACTGGCACATGGGCCGATTTAACCGCGAGCTTTTCAGAATGACCCGCTACCGCACGGCGTGGCTGGTGGTGGAGTGCCCCCGTGGTTCAATCCTCGCCCATGCCTACCGCTCCATGTGCGAACCGGCCGCCGTGATCGCGTGGGTGCGTGGGTTGCAGGTCCATTGGGGGCTGCACGTCTACTGGGCCGACAACCGGCTCGACGCCGCAAGCGAGATCGCCGCTATCTGCCGCGCCTACCTCGCAGAGCTACGCGAGATAAAGCGCAGGGTGAAGCCGCAGAAGCCCGCCCCCCGCCTGCCCTGTCCCATGCCCGACGTGTGAGGAGATCGCGCCATGCTCACAGAGAGGCACACACAAGCAGGCGCGGCCCCATGCGGGCGTGCGTGGATTATGCGCGGGAGGTTGACAGGGCCGCGCAATCTAGGTATAATTCTAGGTATTCTCTGCCGGAGGTCATGCAATGCTTCAAAATCTCAATAACTTTCAAAAAGTGCAAAAAGTGTGCGGTATGTGCCATTTTGGCGCAGGTACTGTGCCAGAGGCGGGCGCGGCAG
>Ga0326512_10002329_pt1 | contig 14079 bp, 18 predicted proteins | sample 1_2617_0518_D_FD_203652 | JGI IMG/M metagenome (GOLD analysis project Ga0326512, IMG submission 203652) | Bovine rumen microbial communities from UC Davis, California, United States - 1_2617_0518 | ecosystem: Host-associated > Mammals > Digestive system > Stomach > Rumen | place: USA... | reverse complement strand
ATGAAGGAGGGGGTGTGGATTTTGCGACCCCCCCCCATGCCCTTTCGTTGACCGGGTCGAGGGGGGTCAAGTGGTTCCACGATTCCTATAAGAACTTATAACTTTAAATCTCAATAATTTCTGAAACTTTCTTATAAATTCCTAAAGGATTGTACTTAAGTATTTCGTCGATCGCCATGTCTATATTCCTATCATTCTCTTCATCTGTAAAATCATTACTGACACGGGCTATCCTAGCTAAGTACTCACATGTATTATATCCTTTGTTAATGTCGTACATTCTCCATAAATCGGCTTGTGTTATCGGATTGTATGGATTGTCGATCGTTGTAATAGCATTAACAATTTTTTTCATGTTAGTATTCCTCCTTTCTGCACCGTACCAGTAAAAATTACTCCTTTAAATATTTAGAAACAGTGGACACGGAAATGTTTAATCTTTCTGCAATTTGAGCCAAAGTGTAACCAGCATTTTGCATTGCTTTTATTCTATTCTTTGTTGCTTGTGTTACAGTTTTAGATTCTTTTGGCATTGCTCTTTGTCTAAGTTCATCAGCATCAGCAAATCTTAACAGTTTAAGTAACTTTGTAGATGAAATTGCTCCTTTTTGGATTGCATTCCATTCATTGTCAGTTATGTTAATCTTAGCTCTTTGTGCACCAACTTGTGCTCTTGCCTCTTTTAAATACTGATCTGAATACTTCTTTTCTTCATCTTTAGTCATATTAGGATTGTCAGCTTTTAAAGCCCTTAATTTAGATCCTGCTATAACTTGTGCCTTTCGTTCTTTTGGTATGTTCTTTTCTGCTGTTTTAAGCTTATTCTCCAAAGAACTTACTTCAGATGAGTATTTTTTAGCTGCTTCAGAACTATAATTAGCTGATTTAGTGGATACATATAGTTTCCTAGCTGTATTTGCAGATGATTTCAAGAAATTAGCATAATTAGCGTATGCTTCTTCTTGCGGTGTACCAGTAGATAGTACTTTTGCATCTTTAACAAGAGACATTTGAGTTGCTTTATGTGTGTATTCATGTTCTTTACCATCTTTTCCAGTCCACGAACCATATTTATAAGTTTGCTCTAATTCTCCTGTTTCTTTATTGATACGGGGGGCCCCTACCGCCTTACCCGGTACGTCTACCTCGCTCTTAGCTCTTGAAATAAGAGTAGATGCACCACCTTCTTTGTACTTACCATTAAGGTCATAGTGCCCTTGGTACTTCTTTTTAAGCTCATCTATACCATTGTCTATCTCCGACTGGTGGTAGTTCAGCTTATGCTTACCTGTATCTATGACACACATGGAGTGCCTAACCGCTCTCGCAAGCTCGTCATCAGATGCTCCTTTTAAAGTCATGTCAGTAATCAGGTTACTGATCTTACCCATCTCAGTCTGTTCTCTTGCCGATCCTTTAGCCCAAGGTTTTCTTTGTCCTTCCATATATGGATACTCAAGCTTAGGATCATAGCCTTCCAATCGTTTCAATGGATCACGTGAAGTAATCTTAACCTTGTTGCTTATTGGTATAGTAATTACTGTGTCACCATCAAAGTCAGCGCCTGACATCTTGTCAGCTGATTTAGGTGTAATACCAATAGCATCAACGGATGTATTACCAATCATCTTAGCTCCTTCACGATTCTTATTATTGACAGTCAAGACTGGTATCTGGAATGTTCCCTCATGTGGGAATCTAACCAATGCTATCTTAGTTCCATCTTTGAATCGTGGAGCATATACTTCATTATCCTTTAAACTATTGACTGGAAGTATTACAGAATACTTCTGACTAGGTAGAGTAGCAGCTTTCAGATGATTAGAAGCCGAATCACAATCTGATGCATAAGCATCAAGATAGTATTTCTTTAATACAGGATTCTGTAAGGCTTTTATTTCAGCAAGCTCTTGTTTCTTCTCAGCCATAGATAAGTTTAACTGCTGATTAATAAGCTTCATATCCTGTTTAGCAAGAAACTGTGATGGTAATTCATCAGACCATTGCTCCCAATCTCCTTCTTCTCTCGTCTTGTTGATAAGACTAAGATGCTGTTCTCCTTTTTCATCAGTATAATAAGATTGGCCTTGTGCTTTTATAGCAGAACCAAAAGGGTTATTATCTGGTGCATCTTCTTTAATTGGTTTTAATACTTTTTCCAAAGGAGTTCCAGACTTTTTGTTTGTATTAAACAATATGTCTTTTCCTTCTGGTAAGTTATCTGAATACACAGCCATACCTTTGATGTAGTGTGTTCCATCAACAAGTATTCTTACCTGTGCATAATGTGAATCGCCAAGATCTAGATCAGCAACACCTCTTCTAATTTCAATAACTCCATCTTTATCAGCACCAGTAACCTTTCCAGGGTCATCAGCATATCGAATAGCCAGTCTATTTGAATCCATTGATGCTGGATACTGCATTGTTTGAAATGTTTGTCCATCATCATGACTTGTGTATTCTGTAATTGATTCAATCTCACCTTTATCTCGAGCCTGATAAACCTCTTGATAAGTTGTGCCTGGTGGACACAATACCTGCATGGTTGTATACTGACCTTTGTTAGTAACCTGAGGATTTCTAATGTCATAACGTTCATAATCATGCATCATTGCAATCATAACAGCTTCATCCATCTGATCCCTTGTTAATCCAAGTTCATGTTCAACACCTTTACCAACATCGATAAACTTTTTCTTATCGACCTGACTCATTAAGAACTTACCAGCTTTATCAGCTGCTTCTTTCTTACCATTCTCCAATGTTTCAAGCATTGAACGAACACTAGATTCATTAGCTAGACCCAACTCTTTAGCAATCTCAGCATGTGTTTTACCTTCTTCTCTAAGTTTCTTAGCTCTATAAGCAGTTGTCAACCATTGCTGGTGTTTAGCGATTCTTATAGCTGTTCTCAGATCTTTAGTTTTATAGCCCATAGCCTCTGCTATTTCACTTTCACTAAGACCCTGCTCTTTGTATTTGTTAACTCTTTCTAGAAAGTGATCACTATGCTGATAAGGATTGTCGCCAGATCCCCAAGGATAACGTCCGGAATGTCCGCCTTTATCGTGACCAACGCCATAGTGGACTAAATAATTTTCTTTTATTGATTCATTAAGAATCGCATTCATCTCGCTAGCGATGTAATTCATTCTTAGCCCTCCTTAACGCTATTAATTATCTTGTCGAACTGTATAATTGTATCCATGATCGGACCAATGTCTTCAGCATTTGGATTGTCTATAATAAAGTCATCGTTCTGATAGATCCTGGTTTCAAACTCAATATCACCAGGTCTGAACTTATACTCCAAACAAAAGAGAGCGGCATAAATATAAAGCTGCTCCATGTGTGCTGGTATTCTACCAGTCTTAAGATCATGTATTCTCAAGAACCCTTTCTTCTCGTCGAACTTAATTGCGTCAGCAGTGCCGAAGCAATTATCGGAATATCTAAGAACCTGTTCTGGTGTCATTCTAAAACCAATTGCATCGTTTACATACATGTTCAATGTCTGTTTGGTCTTAGGCATCTTAATTCCAAGATCAATGTGTTCTGCAGCAAGTGCATGCAATCTCGTTCCCATCTGTACAGCTAAGAAGTTCCTATATCTTTCTTCAAGTTTCTCATCATCGTAATTAATCCAATGATACTGACTTGCAGAAAGGAATGCGTGTTTGCCTTCTAGCAAATGATGGTCATTAAATATAAATTGTTTTGCCATAGTGAATTCCCCTTTCACTTAGTAAAGTATTCTTTGAGTTCATTAAGAACTTCATCTTTGTTTTCAGGAAATATAAATCTGGCATACCCCATGTCATCCAGCTTATTAACCCAATATTCCTGATTGGGTCTTTTGCTTGCCTTACTATGTTTCTTACACTCTAAAGCTGCCCACAATGAATAATAAAATATCACAAGGTCGGGGATCCCTTGTATATAATCTGGATCGTTCTTCAACACAACGCATCCTGGGAAACGTTCCTTTAGCTCTTTAATGAGTTGGGACTGGAACGAGTTTTCATTTTTCATAGTCGGCAGCTCCTTTCCCTAAAGAGTGTAATTGGCAAAACAAACAAAAAGAAAAAGAGAGTGGTTAAAAAGTTCGATTTATCGTCGACTTTTCACCTCTCCCTCTATAAAAGGGGGTGTTTTTTCCGCGAACGCCATTTTGAGACAAAAAAGAAGAGCCCCTGATAAATATCAAAGGCCCATTCCTTTCTAATCCGGAAGCTTATCTATAGCTTCGCTCAATTCGCCTACGGCCAGTGCAAATTTTGCATATGCACCGAGGACTGCCTTTTCTTCATCTGTAACGATCTTTTCCAGATCAGTATACTTCATGTCCTCACCTATATGCGCGCCATACATTGCAACTAAACCAATATCGTTTTGAAGTACTGCTTTAAGCATATAATCACCTCCATTAAACTATCTGTTTTATCTGCGTCCGTACCGAACCATACCGAACCACAAAAATATCAAAAACGAAGAGCCCTTGTTAGGACTCTTCGGTAATGTGTTTTCTAATTTGTTCAAGCCACACTATAATGCCATAAATACACTTGCTTAATGCGATGGTTATACAATACCATCCAATCAGCCAAGCCATTTTGTCTATTATTTTCATGGTTGTCACCTCCTCTATAACACAACTTGAAGAATATGCGAAAAATCATCTCTGCCTGTTTGTCTACTTTTTTTCGCCCTATTATATATATTTATATACTTTTTTCTCATAATAATTAAAAAAAAACATAGACAAACAGGCAGAATGCCCGCAAACCCAGTGTTTATGCGGGTTTCCGCTGTCTGTTTTTTCAAAAAAAACATAGACATGTCTATTTTTTTTAGACATTTTTGCCCAATTTTCACCCATTTTCACCCATTTTTACCATTGTCTGCATTTAAAAACAGACATGTCTACTTTTTACAGACAAAAAATAGACAAAAATAGACAGAAAAAACACCCAAAAATCACCAAAAATATCAAAAACAAAAGGACCTGAAAGCCCAAGAGCGTCTGTAAAGACGCCCAAAAGCTTTAAAATTTTACTTAATTTTCTTTTTAATTTCATAATTGTCTTCAATAATCTTATCAAGTTTAGAATTCATCTCCGCTAGTTTGTGTTCCATCTTGTTAATCTGAGCACACTGCTCCGCAATTACAACTGCTGAACTCTTCGTCAAATCGATAAATTCTTTATAAATCTTTAAGAATTTCATGATCAATTCAATATTCTTAGTATCTTCTCCATCAACACCGTAAAATGCCGTCGTGAATTTACTAGGTAATGCTGCCTTGATCGATTCCATTCCTATAGAATCAAAATCATCTCCCAATTTTTGAAGTGCGTCAATCATTTCTAATTGCTGTGCTGTACACTCCTTCTTAACTGAATCTGTTACCTCATAGTTTGAAAATAATCCCATAATAAGATCCTCCTTTTAATAAAATATAAATTAATAAGTTAAGTTGGGTTTTATCCCTATAATTGGGGCTGAAAAACTCGCGATTAAAAAGCAAAAAGAAGAGCCCTTGTTAGGACTCCTCTCGAATGTAGCGACTTAATATCCACCGTTTATACTGATTTAAAAACCATTTTCCTTGCTTTTTATAATCGAATGATCCGGTTAACATCATTTTGTCCAATTCGAAAATTCCTCTCTCAAACCTACCATGGTCATCATCGACTCGTAGATAGAGAGAGGCTGTGTCGTCATTGATTTCGATCATTAACCGTCCCTTTATTCGATCTTTCAAATAGTAGTATAACTGATTTCTCCACTTTCTATAAATCTCTGGCATATAGCCACCTCCTTTCATTAAAGGCTCAGATATACTCGCGAAAAACGAAGAGTCCCTGAAAAATATCAAAGACTCAACGTCTCATAAACTATTTCTTTTTGCTTAATATGCGATCGAATGCATAATACGGCCACATTATTACATCCAATACAAGGCACCCCCATAAATATCCGGATTCACCGAACTTTATGTTTCTAGTTTTGCCTTCTGATTGAATAACCAACATGCCGATAATTAGATATAATGCCATTTCAATTCCTCCTTTAAGACACAAATATCAATAGTTACCTCATAAGAGGACTACATTTATTCGCGAAAAACGAAGAGCCCCTGAGGACTCAACGTTTTTGAACCTAACTCTTCTTCTTTCTGAAAAAGAGCAACCTAACGATTCCAATGAAAATTACCAAGTCAAGTATGATAGGTAGCAATGGTAAACCTAATATAAATAAGATTATACCAATAACCAAACATACAATTAATAGTAACAAAAATAGAATCATTTTAATTCCTCCTTTTAAGTTATAAAATATCAGCATCATTAGCTTCATAATACACCTTGTAAAATATGCGAAAAACCAAAAGGCCCTGAGGCCTTAAGGCTTTGATTAATTATTCAACATCTTGTAACGCATAATACTTCTTGTCCATCTCTGCAAGTGTTTCATCATTGAATGTCCTCTCGAAAACTCTCTCGATCATTAATCTATCAGATACACTCATATTCTCACTAGCTTCCTCGCATGCAGAACAAACCATATCATTAAATTCATTACTGAACTCATACAACTGGTTAAACTTAACCTCGTATTCATCAGCTTTTGATTTCTGATAATAATTCATACCGATGCTAGCAAACAATAACAATACTAACATAACAATAGTAACGCTCTTAAAATTTTCCTTAAAGTTCTTCATAATAATTACCTCCTAAGATATAAAAAATTTAATAAGTTATAAAATTGAGAATAATCTCTCTCATAATAGAAGTGGAAATTTCCGCGATTTAAATATCAAAAACGAAGAGCCCCTGAGGACTCAACGCTTTGAGAGGTTTTTAAAATATTATTTAAACTTTGTTTTGTCATATAATTTTCTTGTCACTTCAACCATTTCATCATCATCACATACTTCTGTCATTAAATATAAATATACACTTAACGGCCAAATCAATGACGAAATTAATGAACAATATATTGTAAAGATTGGGTTTAAAATCCATTCTTCAGCCATACTTTTCAATAATTCACATTTTGATTTGCCTTTAAATGCATTACACAACATCATAAAGCATGCTATATTAGTTGCAAAGAATCCACAAATCATCCAATACAAAAATATCATAAAATACCTCCTTAGATACCTCTCATTAGAGAATCAGAAACTATCGCGACTCCATTCACCAACAAACTTACCTTCATTAAACTTCTTCTTCTGACTTATAGCTCGTCTGATGGCTAGGTCAATTTGAGCTTTAGAATATAAATAGTAGTAGTACAGATCCAGGTAAGGTGTATTTAGCCTATCAATACGACCCATAGCCTGCTCCAGCACCTTATAGCTATACTGCTGAGAGTAAAATATCACAGTGTCTGTCTTGATGCAGTTCCAACCCTCTGCGCCAGCTGTATACTGTACTAAGTAAATCCATCGCTTGCCTTCAGGTATCTCCTGGTGCTTGTGGCCGTTCCACTCTGCTATCTCTGTTCCTTCCTTGTAAGCTAGGCCACGCAAAATATCAAGCTCGTAGTCGAAGCTGTAGAAGATGATAGCTTTGTTGACTTTCTCCAGGATTTCCAGTAATGCAACTTCTCTGCTGGGGTCTTCGTTGACTATACGCCTTAGACAATAGCACAATTCACCAGCGTTTTGCATCGGTTCGTCTGTCCAGTCGTTCCAACGCGTTTTAGTTACATGCTTGTAGTAATCTCTATCGTATTCACAGAGAATATCAATCTTATGACGAGTCGTCTCACGTTTGAAGTCCATATCAACGAGTATCTTATCCCTCAATCGTACGAGTCTCTTAGTGCCCACATAGCGATCTATCTTAGGGAATTTACACCACCTAGCGTATATAACGTGCTCTCGGTTGAATTCAGTACGGTTCTTGTAGAATCCATTAGCTATAAAGACTGGTATGTAATCTGTCCAAGTATCTCCTGGAGTGGCGCTTAGCAATATCCATGGGTTGTCGTGCTCTGGTTTGGTTATCTTAAGGAAGCTTTTCACCCATGCGCCGCTGCCTACAACCCTCTGTTCGTCAAATATAAACATGGCACCTTCAACCTTCTCGTATTTAGCGATGTTATTCCAGCTGTCAACCACTATCTTATTAGAATATCTATTAAGCTCTGGCTTAGTGGATAGGCCGAAGTGTGATAGCTCCTGCTCCCATTCCATAGTGTCTCGTTTACGAGCTGTGGTGATTATGTAGAGATCTCGTGGCTTATTTGAAATATCAATGGTCTCTGAACCGCCATGCCATGTCCAATACCAATACAAAGCTGTAAGACTCTTGCCGCTGCCTACACCACCGCATAGGATCTTACCGACATCCAGCTTCTCCACAGCCTCTTTTTGGTAGTCTCTTAGTTTAATCACGACTTTATTTTCGCCTCCTAAGCATTATCAAAGCAATATTTCTTTTCTAAATCATTTATACCAGATCGATATGACTTAATTTTTATCATATTTTCATCAATGAAATCCTTAGAATAATTAATTACAAATATCATTTCGTCCTCTGTTGCCCCATTCAACGACATTGCAGCTAATAAATTAGCGATTCTATTTAATTCTTTTTTCGTATCATGAATTTCAAAACCCATTTTGTTATACATTTCATCGCAACATTGCATGTATATTGACATTTGTATTGTTTTCTTAGATATTCCGAATTGCTCAGCATAATTTGCGAACTTGTCCAAATCAGCAATCCAAGAATGCGGATAACGTTTACCAGTATTCCATATGGATAACAAACCAGGGTTTATACCGCATCTTCTAGCAACCTCGTTTAAAGATACTCCAGATTGATCAATAACGTCTTTTACAATATTTCTAAATGGTTTAAACATAAACTTTCTCCTTTCAAATATAAAAAGTAAAAAGCCCCTGACAAATATCAAGGGCTCTAAGTTTCACTTGCAAATTAGAATGGCTTATCCTCAGCGTACTTCTCAGCCCAGTCATCTTCCTCCATTACAAAATATCCAGTCTTGAGATATGCCTTGACACCATGACCTGTAGCAGTCTCCCACTCATATGGAGAGATTGTAAGATCTGCCTCGACTATTCTTCCATAATCCAACTCTCCAACAGTCTCTTCGTCGAGACGAGTACGAATCTTACCCTGGATCATAAACATATTAGGAGGATAGTTGTCGAACCTACATGTTACCTCCATATAGTGTAAAGGCTCGTCATCCTCGTCTCTAGGGGTTCTGAGACGTACATTCCATCCTTCATCAATCAACTGCTGAGCCAACTCAGGATCTAACTCAATGTTGAATGTTCTCTTACCTCCAGCTGGGTTAAACTTTGTTGGTGCACCACTAAAATTCTTAAAGCTACCAGGGAGAACTCTTGCTCCCTCTAATTTTAAATTGTTCATAATTGAATCTCCTTTCAAATATCAAAATTAAAGACAGCAAGAGTACCTGTGTAAGATACTCCGCTGCATTTTCCAATAAGTACAAAGTTTGCAATTCAACGGCCTATGCCCTTCCATTCTTTTATTTCACAATAGATCATAGCACAGAACGCGCCTAAAATTGCCCAAAACATTTGTGTTTATCGCCTCCTTCCTTTAAAGAGGCGGTTTTTTACGCGAAGAAAGCCTCATACTCCTCATCACTATTTGCTAAGTCTCGAATTGCATCACAAGCTTTGTCACACAAATAATCATAATAAGAAATATCAATGTCCTTCTCAGAGTTAGAAAGTCGTACAGTCTCGGCATCCAGCCATCTATAGCCCTTTGTATCGTTTACAGAACTGAATTTACCATTACTCTGTTCTCTTAGCAACACGCCACCGCTCTTACCTGGCTTAATAGGACAGAAACTACCGACTTTACCTATGAATTTGTAATTATGGCCAGCTGAAATATCATTCGCCAAAGCAGTAGACTCTTTCTCGAACGTTGTATCAGAGATAGTGCCTTTCTTATACTTTGTTTCAAGAATATCCATAGCCTTCTCAGCCTCTGACACGTCTGGAAGTTTCTCATTCAAGTCTAGATACATTGCTGTAGAGACTGATCTAGTCTCGCACATGTCCTCGAAGAGAATCTCCTCTCCAGTGAAGAGCTTCTTGAAAACGTAAGGAACCTGGAACTGCTTTCCAGTGTTTGTCCACTGCCCAGCATGCTCTGCATTGTCACCAGGCAAATATCCATACCTGTCAAGACAGAATTTCTGACTTGCATATTTTGCGACGTATACAGCGTCATTCACAAGACACATCTTTTCGTATGTAGCCTCGTGTTCGAACGTGTAACCGTATTCCTTACCATACGCATTGACAAAGCCGATAATATCCATATCTGCTTCTGGGATCTTGATTGAGTCTGTCTTTATGTGTGCCACTGTGTAACCTCTATCCTGTACCTCGTGCTTGAGGTTTATCATAAAGAGTGCTCCACGTTTTGCTACGATGTTGTCGATATTGCGGTCATCCCTGAATGCATTCTTGAAGCTTGCACTTGTGAGACCATATACGGAGTTAATTGGGATCTTAAGAGCCTTACCAAGCTTCTTAGCCATTGCCTCATCATCGAGATACTTAGCTAACTTACCACCGAACATGCTTCTGACAATATCAAACTCCTTATGCTTAATATGAAGTCTGATCTGCACAAGATCTTCGAATCGCTTTGTATACTTTCCGAAAAGTTGCTCAGCTATAACTGAAGATGGATGCATACTAGCAATATCAAGCAATGCTACGTCATAGTGAATGCCTGGCTCTGCATAGACATAACCGCCTTCCTTAGGATCTTCACCTCTATATTCTGACTTGCCACACTCAAACTTGTATCCAGGGAACCAAGGTTTGCCTGTATGAATATCAAACACATTGTACTGTGCATTATTTGTGATTTGGAAGTCTTTGTTGATGCTATAATCACCAGGAAGAGACTGCTTTAAGCCTGGCTCCTCGAAACAATAACACTCATCTGCTGGTGGAACATCACCCATGAATCTGTAGTTGAATTCACTCTGAGGTTCGCGCTCATCACCAAATATAATTTTGCGTGTAAGTGTGTTAGTCGAGTCGTTAACCGTAGCATCTGCAAGGTCTGCCAAGATCTCTCTGGCAATGAAATCCTCTCTGGTCGCATTCCATACAGCCTCAGTTGCTATAACGTCGTTGTCACAATACGCTGATACCTTATCCCATAGTTCCTTATCGACAGGCTCATCCCATGGAAGACCAAGCTCTTGGTGATGTATACCAAGTTCAATCTCCCATTTCTTGAGACTCTTCTTGTCTGTACTATAGTCATAAATATCAGTGTATGACAGTCCGTATGCACCGGCTATATAGGCGTTACGATCACCGCTAACGATCTTATGACTCAATCTATACAACTGAGGAACACTATAACCCAAATATCCAGCTGCATAGACAATGTGATTGTCATATCTACGGTTGTTAAAACCTACTAAGTTGTAGTTCTCACATAGATCTTCCACTGCCTGTGCTGAAGGATTAACCATTCTATGAATATCATGATCTTTTCCTTCCTTCTTCCAGTTTATAAGGAAGAGATTCGGGAAAACCTCAATATCAAAGAACACTATAGGTCTGTCTTTCTTTTCAACCGTCTTCTCTTCCCAGTTGTCTGATTTGAATTTCATCTGCGCTACCATTTTCAAACACCTTTCACTCTGATTATTAGACTTACTTGCAAATTTACGAATATCATCGTGCAAGTCCTCTACATTATACACAACGCCACCCTCATATGCATCATCTAATATCTTTTTTATTAGGCTGACGCTAGGAGCTGTGTTGCCGTATTCTTTGTTAAGGCATTTCTTAATCATGGTATGCAGACCTTTATTAGTCTTTATTTCCTTTTCATCTGCTGCCACTTTCTTAACCTCCTTCTTTAGAGGTAAACCAGATGACAAATGAGCTATCTGAATATCATTACATTTGGTCAACCTCCTTCTTAATGCTGATTTGCCACGAAATACTTTGATCTCGATGTTATCTCCATATTCCTTTTCTAACTTGGTTGGGTCCCCGTCATAAATATAATGCAGGTGTACCCCAGCACCTGATTTACTTAGCTCTGCATATGTAGCGGGCCATTTAGACGCTGCTTTCAGATTCAGTGCTAAGCTTTTCTTTCCGTCGCTATCCTTTAAGTCAAAATCGATTACAATATGTTGTAGAGGAACTCGTACGTAATGCAGCATAGAGGTGTCAAGTTCCTGTAACTTAGTCTTGACATATGCCCAAGCACTACTAGGATGTTCGTCCTCGTTTGCATACTGTGCTGACTCCTCAGCTAACACCTCGTCTAACAAGCTTCTATGAATATCCATCTTCAGCCAGTCAGGTATCTCAGTTTTAACCTCTTCTTTAGCCTTCTCTGGCTCTTCAAAAATATCAACCCTGAAGCCTGAGTATACGTTGTATGGCCTCTTGCCGTTCTCGTCAGTCTTACCTCGTTCCTTGAATTCCCAGAAGTAAGACTTAAGTTCTTCCTTGAACGCTCTACGAGACATTGGATATGCCACTTTAGCAGATGTGCAATACTCATTATACATTGCATATGCTGACTGTAGCGTAACCTCATCATCTCGTTTGAAAATATAAAAGCTATCCTCTACGAAGTTGTAGAAGTCATTTGAAGCTCCCATCATCGCAGATGGAATATAGGCATCATAATACCCAGGGTCTGACTTGTAAATATCAAGACAATGCTGAGCTATAGCGCCTAACTCAAAGTCAATCTTCTTAACTAGCTCCTTATACTCTCTAGCTGGTACTTTCTTTCCAGTTGGTGAGACATCTATAAGCCTTCGAATAAGACCAGAACGACCATCCGTAATTTTTACCGGTTTATTTGTACCCATAAACAAGAAAGCTTTAAAACGGTTTGAGTAGGTTGATTTAAACTTCTCATTGACGGTCATAAGCTCATGTGAAACCAGGCTATTCAATCGTGTATTGTCCTCGATTCTTGACAAATCACCGTCATGCTGTATTGCCACTAATGGGTTTGTCTTGAACGCTTCCAAAGCAAATGAGTTACTCGACGTACCCAATGCTTTAGCATCAAATACAGAGTAATATCCATCAAACAGCTTCTGTACAATGTTAAGTACTGTAGACTTACCCGTTCCCGCAGCACCATACAATACCAGGAACTTCTGAATCTTCTTGCTGTCACCAGATACTATTGAACCTATAGCCCATTCGATCTTGTGACGTTCCTCAGGAGAATATAAAGTATCCATGAGTTTGTCATATGCTTCAATTGACCCTTTTTGCAGAGGATAGTTCAAACGCTTAGATGCATAATCTTCTTTTGTTGGCTTGTCATTAGAGAATATCAATGTTTCATCCAACATGTGGAAGTTATCTCGCATCTGTTTCTGTACGAACTTGTGCCAGTGGTCTATCATACCAGTCTCGGCATCCCACATATGTAAGACATGAGGCTGGTCGAGCTGAGGATTTTCTTTGACATAAATATCAATCTCTCTATCAATGAGATCAAGACAATCCTGCTCGTCTGTAGACCATAGACCAAGTTCTTCAAGCCAGACAGCGTAAAAGTCACCGCCTCGGACCATAAGATCCTTGGTCTTTCCTATTACGAACTTGGGATAGATCTCTAGACCTTTCTTGGTCGAGCGCATCCCGATTCGCAAAAAGTCTATCTTCGGCACAAATTATTCCTCCTTATCCTCGTCTTTGTCATCAAAATCATCTTTCATATACTCTGGTTTCTTGTAGTTTTCAACAAGATTCTTTACGGCAACTATACCTTTCTCAATTATACATAAAGATAATACAAAACCTCCACCATAAGCACCAACAATAAAACCAGCCTTAACTCCATCTTTGAACGCTCTAATCATTTTAATTCTCCTTTCATTATCTTCGGAGCATAGTACCAATTAATCTGAAACCATAGCTCCGTGTCTCTCATGTCATGGCGTGGATTCGGAACAATAAACAAACCCCCGCCAGAACCATCGTAACCATATTCTCTGTCTACCAAAATATCAATGGCATCC
>Ga0326512_10002328_pt1 | contig 14079 bp, 15 predicted proteins | sample 1_2617_0518_D_FD_203652 | JGI IMG/M metagenome (GOLD analysis project Ga0326512, IMG submission 203652) | Bovine rumen microbial communities from UC Davis, California, United States - 1_2617_0518 | ecosystem: Host-associated > Mammals > Digestive system > Stomach > Rumen | place: USA... | reverse complement strand
GGAGGTGTTCTTCGTGGTGGAGGCCGACCTGGACTTTCAGGAAGAAACACTCTGACTATTATGACGACAGCGGACTGGGCACTTGCTCAGTCCGCTGTCGTGTTGGTTCCTAAAACTTGAATGTCAGTGGCAGGGTGTACTTCACCCTCACGGGCTTGCCCTGCATCTTGCCGGGTGTCCATTTGGGCATGGCATTGACTACGCGCAGGGCTTCTGCATCGAGCACCGGATGAACCGACCTGGCGACTTTTGCAGAGCCAACCGAGCCGTCTTTCTCCACGACGAAGTTCACCACGACGCGTCCTTTGATGCCGTTCTTCTTGGCTTCATCGGGATACTTGAGGTTGTCGCACAGCCACTGAACCAGTGCTGGCTGGCCTCCGGGGAAGACGGGCATCTCATCGCAAACATCCATGACGCGCGTCGTGTCGGGCACCTCTTCTACGATCCTGGCATACTGCGTGGGTGGTGGCCCGTAGACCACACGGATGGGCTCGGGCTTCTTGATGGGCTCGATGACCCGATTGTCGTCTGTCGGGAAGGGCGGTGTTTCCTCGTTCCCGTTCTTTTGAGTCTGGTCTACCGCTACCTTGCTGCTGGTTTTGCAGGCACCGAAGCCCATCATGGTGATGAGCGACGAGAGCAGCAGACTGCAAATGCTGTAGAATTTCTTTTTCATATCAGTTGGTTGTTTGTTTTGTCTCGTTCTCAATGCGCTGCATGTGGCACACCAGCAGATGGCCGTTGTTGTCGCGCAGGTGCATGCCGTTGCCCTCGCAGTAGCGCCAGTGCTTGCAGTTGAGGCAGGGACCCTGCCGCATCCATTCGCGGTTGCGGTGTTGCTGGTAGCGGTTCTCCCACACCTCCATGAAGTCGTCCTGGTAGATGTTGCCTTGCGAGTAGTTCGAGCGAATGCTGGTGCAGGCACCTATGGAGCCGTCGGCCAGTATAGAGGCCACGGTGACGCCTGCCTCGCAGCGAAACAGCCAGTCGCGCACGTCACCCTCGTAGGGACCTACGTAGCCTTCGCAGCTGTAGGCAGTGCGGATGCGCCCCTCCTTGCGCGTTTGCCGGATGAAGTCGAGCAGTTGCCTGAACTGCTTTCCGTTCAGCTGCAGTTCCGGGTTGTTGGCTGCACGCCCCATGGGGAAAATGGGGAAGAGTCGCCATTCTGTCACGCCCTTGTCCGTGAGGAAGTCGCGCAACTGTGCCAGTTGTCCGAAGTTGCGCTGATGCACGCAAGTCACCACATCGTAGACCAAGTGCCCGTCGGCCACCAGCAGGTCAATGGCCTGCGAAGCCTGTCGGAAGCTGTCTGGATGGCAGCGCAGCCAGTTATGGGCATCCTCCAGTCCGTCGAGGCTGACGGTGATGGAGTGTATTCCGGCCCGTCGCAGACCAAGAAAGCGTTCCGGCGTAAGGGCCAATCCGTTGGTCACCATGCCCCATGGGAATCCGCGTTCATAGATGCCGCGTCCGCATTCCATGATGTCGGGACGCATGAGCGGCTCGCCGCCGCCCATGATGACGAACACATCGTGCGGATTGGTGTGCTGGGCAATGCTGTCAAGCACGCGGAAGAAGTCCTCACGGGGCATGTCGTGCGTGTCGTTCTGGGCTCGGCAGTCACTGCCGCAATGCCTGCAATGCACGTTGCAGCGCAGCGTGCTCTCCCAGAACAGCTGTCTGAGCGGATGCTCCCGTCGCTGGCAGTGCTGCAGCTGGCGGTTCAGCTCCAGTGCCACGCGCCTTCTTAGTCCCAGACTTTCCGTTTTCATTGACCCAGGATCTGTTCGGCGTGTATCTTTGTCTTAATCTGTTTTGGCCCGATGATCTGTTCCACGATGCCCTCTTCGTTGATGATGAAGGTGGTACGCACCGTTCCCATGTACTTGCGTCCGTACATGGATTTCTCCTGCCACACGCCGAATTGCTCCACGAGATTCTTGTCCACGTCGGCAATCAGCGGGAAGTTCAGCTGATGCTTGGCCATGAACTTCTGGTGCTGTTGCTCGCTGTCCACGCTGACGCCGACCACGTCGAAACCGGCGGTGGACAGTTCGTCGCGGTGGTCGCGGAAGCTGCATGCCTCGGCGGTGCATCCGCTGGTCAGGTCTTTCGGGTAGAAGTAGAGTATCAGCTTCCGGCCCTTGTAGTCACTGAGCCGCACTTCGCGGCCTTCTGCGTCGCGTCCGAGCACTTCGGGCGCCTTGTCTCCGATGCTAATCATAGTCTGTATTCTTTCTTGTTAGGGCTGGCTTTCCCCCTCGATGTACTGTGACAGGAAGAGGTGCTCGCCGTCGTAGATGACGTAGGAGAAGTGTGTAATCCAGTCGCCCAGGATGATCATCCGGGCCTTGCGCGTAAGCTGCAGGTCCACCTCAATGTGCCGGTGCCCGTAGATGAAGTAGTCCACATTGCTGTGATACTGGATGTATTTCTTGGTGTAGAGCACCAGATTCTCGCGGTTCTCGCCCATATAGGGTGGCTCCTCGCCGTTGGGGCGCTTCAGGCGTGAGTGCTTGGCCCACTGCAGTCCGAACCATACGCCCCAGCGTGGGTGTATGGCTGAGAAGAGCTTCTGGCATATCCTGTTGTGGAACAGCCACCGTAGCATCTTGAATTTCTTGTCCGGGTCGCCCAGGCCGTCGCCGTGGGCCAGCACGAACACCTTGCCGTAGAGTTCGCAGGTGAGCGGTTTCTTGTGCAAGATGACGCCGCACTCCTTCTCTAAATAGTCATAGGCCCAGATGTCGTGGTTGCCGGTGAAGTAGTGTACTTCAACGCCCATGTCGGTCAGTTCCGACAGTTTGCCGAGGAAGCGCGTGTAGCCTTTCGGCACCACGTTGCTATATTCGAACCAGAAGTCGAACATGTCGCCCAGCAGATAGACTGCTGCCGCCTTTTCCTTGATGCTGTCGAGGAATCTCACCAATCTGCGTTCCTGCATGCGCTGGTGGGGGATGGCCAGTGAGCCGAGGTGGGCATCAGACAAAAAGTATATATTCTTCATGCTTTTAAGATAATCAATGAGAAATAAAATGGGGTCCTCAGAACCCTAGTTCCATCCTTGCCTCCTCGCTCATCATGCTCTGGTCCCAGGCGGGTTCAAACACCAGGTTGATGTTGGCCGTGGCTACGCCCTCGACGCCTTCGACTTTGGTGCGCACGTCCTCCAGAATGAAATCGGCTGCCGGACAGTTCGGGGCGGTGAACGTCATGTCGATGTCAACCATGGCCGACGGTGTGCCTTCCTTTCCGGCGGTTTCGCTGTCCTGCACGTCAATCTTGTAGATCATGCCCAGCTCATAGATGTCAACGGGTATCTCGGGGTCGTACACTGTTTTCAGCACGTCCACAATGCGCTCCTCAATCTTGGTCTTCTCTTCTTGTGTCATAGACAATTGTTTTTCGTTTCAGGCTACAAAGATAAGAAATAATGCTGAAGTGACAAAGCATTTTCTGATGATTCTTCTTGGTCTTTGCTGTTCTTGACGGGTTCTTGATGGTGCAAAGATGCAAAAAACGGCAAAAACGCGTTCGTCTTTTCTTTTTATTAGCCGAAAATAACTACCTTTGCAGCCGATAAGCCCAGGCCGGGATACCGCACGGGCGACTGTCATTCAAAAACACAAAGACTATGCAACTACAGCAAACCTTCGAACGAGTAAAGCGTGCCAGCAAGCAACTGGCGCTGCTAAGCGACCAACAGCGCAACGATATTCTGCTCGCTGTCAGTGACGCCATTATTAGTAATAAGGTGAAGATTCTCGAGGCCAATGCCCGCGATCTGGCCAGAATGGAGCAGAGCAATCCGCTCTACGACCGCTTGCAGCTTACCGAGAAACGGCTTGCCGACATCGCCTCAGACATGCGCAACGTGGCTTCGCTGCCCTCGCCGCTGGGTCATGTCACCAAGCAGAAGACGCTGCCCAACGGTTTGCGCCTCTGTCGTGTCAGTGTGCCCTTCGGTGTCATCGGCATGATCTATGAGGCTCGTCCCAACGTAACCTACGACGTGTTCTCCCTTTGCTTCAAGAGTGGTAATGCCTGTCTGCTCAAGGGAGGCCGCGATGCCGAGTGTTCCAACGAGGCCGGTGTTGCTGTTATCCATGAGGTGCTGACGCGTTTTGGTGTCGATCCCGATGTCGTGACGCTGTTGCCTGCTACTCATGAGGCCACAGCCGAGATGCTTTCTGCCGTGGGCTACGTCGACCTGTGCATACCCCGTGGCGGGCGCAAGCTCATCGACTTTGTGCGCGACACTGCCCGGGTGCCTGTCATCGAGACGGGTGCCGGCGTGGTCAATACCTACTTCGACAAGGACGGCGACCTGGAGATGGGTAAAGCCATCGTGCTGAACGCCAAAACGCGCCGCGTCAGCGTCTGCAACGCCCTTGACTGCCTGCTCGTCCACGAGAGCCGACTGGGCGACCTGCCTGCCATCGTAGCTCCGTTGTTGGAGAAGAACGTCACCCTCTTTGCCGATGAGAAAGCCTATGCAGCGGTAGAGCGTTCCTCCCTTTTCACACCATCCGCGACCGACGGTCGCCACTCCGCAGCCTTTCACCCTTCATTACTCTGCCGGGCCACGGCCGAGAGCTTCGGCACCGAGTTCATGGACTACAAGATGGCCATCAAGACCGTCAGCTCGCTCGACGAGGCCCTGGAGCATATAGACCGCTACGGCTCCGGCCATAGCGAGGCCATCATCACCCGTGACGAGGCTGCCGCCCGCAAGTTCCAGGCCCATGTCGATGCCGCCTGTGTCTATTGGAACGCCCCCACGTCGTTCACCGACGGTGCCCAGTTTGGTCTTGGTGCCGAGATTGGCATCAGCACGCAGAAGCTGGGGCCGCGCGGTCCCATGGCCTTGGAGGAAATATGCACCTACAAGTGGCTCATTGAAGGCGAAGGACAAATCAGAAGTTAAGAAGTTAGAGAATTTAAAGAAGTTAAGAATATATGAAGAGTTTCATCAACGTACAAGACCTGGGCCCCTTGGACAAGGCGCTGGCCGAGGCAATGGAAATCAAGAACGACCGTTATAAGTATCAGCATCTGGGCAAGAACAAGACCCTGATGATGATTTTCTTCAACAACTCGCTGCGCACGCGTCTCTCCACGCAGAAGGCCGCCATGAACCTGGGCATGAATGTCATCGTGCTCGACGTGAATGCCGGTGCCTGGAAGTTGGAGACCGAGCGCGGCGTCATCATGGACGGCGACAAGAGCGAGCATCTCCTGGAGGCCATTCCCGTGATGGGCTGCTACTGCGACATCATCGGTGTGCGCTCATTTGCCGGGCTCACCGACCGCGAATACGACTATGCCGAGACCGTGCTCCACCAGTTCATCAAGTACAGCGGACGGCCCGTCTTCGCCATGGAGACCGCCACCGTGCATCCTTTGCAGGCTTTTGCCGACCTCATCACCATTGAGGAGCACAAGACCGTGCAGCGCCCCAAGGTGGTGCTCACCTGGGCTCCCCACTGCCGTGCCCTGCCGCAGGCCGTGCCCAACTCGTTTGCTCAGTGGATGAATGCAGCCGACGTGGATCTCGTCATCACCCATCCTGAAGGCTACGAGCTCGATGCACAGTTCATAGGCAATGCCCGTGTGGAGTACGACCAGCGCAAGGCCTTTGAGGGTGCCGACTTCATCTATGCGAAGAACTGGAGCAATCCCGGCGTGACCCGTCTGCAGGACTATGGCAAGATTACCTGCAACGACCGCTCATGGACGGTCGACAGCGAGCACATGTCCTGGACTAACGACGGCAAGTTCATGCACTGCCTGCCCGTGCGCCGCAACCTCATCGTTACCGACGACGTCATCGAGTCCGCGAACTCGCTCGTGATTCCCGAGGCCGCCAACCGCGAGATTTCCTGCTCCGTGGTGCTGAAGCGCATGCTCGAAGCCCTGTAGCCATGGAGCAGCAGACCGACGAGCGCTTCATGCGCATGGCACTGGCTGAGGCCCGTCAGGCAGCCGACCGGGGCGAGATACCCATCGGTGCGGTGGTGGTCTGCGGCGGGCGTGTCATTGCCCGTGCCCACAACTTGACCGAGACGCTCTGCGACGTGACGGCCCATGCCGAGATGCAGGCTGTCACGATGGCGGCCAACGAGTTAGGTGGCAAGTACCTCACCGACTGTACGCTCTACGTCACCGTGGAACCATGCCCCATGTGTGCCGGTGCGTTGGGATGGGCTCAGGTGCCACGCATCGTCTACGGTGCGCCCGATGCCAAGCGTGGCTACAGCCTCTACGCGCCTCGGGTGCTGCATCCCAAGGCCGTCTGCCAGGGCGGCGTCCTCGAGGATGAGTGCCGGCAGCTCATGCAGGACTTCTTCCGTAGCAGGCGGTAGCTGGCTCTTCCATGCAAAAACATCGGGAAGAAGAAAAATAAAAGCGGCTTTTCTGCAAGAATGCCGCTTTTTTTTTGTACTTTTGCCGCCAAATAAGCAAAATCCAACGCAATGGCAGTAGCAAACATCATCAGTACGGAAAACAAGCAGCGCCAATTCTCGTTCGAGGTCCTGCCCCCACTGAAGGGAACGGGCACCGACAAGCTGTTTGCCGACATCGGGAAGCTGTGCGAGCTGAATCCGGCCTTCATCAATATCACCACGCACCATAGCGAGTTCGTGTATAAGGAGCTGGGCGACGGGCGCTTTGAGCGACAGCGCGTGCGTCGCCGTCCGGGCACCATTGCCGTGGCGGCCGCCATCCGCCAGCGCTTCGGCGTGCCGGTGCAGCCGCATGTCATCTGCAGTGGCGCCACCATCGAGGATATTGAATACGAGTTGCTCGACCTGCAGTTCCTGGGCATCCGCGACCTGTTGCTGTTGCGTGGCGACAAGGCCAAGGACGACCCTGTGTTCAAGCCCACGCCGGGCGGTCATGCCCATACCACCGACCTGATACGGCAGGTGCAGCGTTTCAACGACGGCTTCTTTGCCGACGGCTCGCCCATCAAGAATCCGGGGCCACGCTTCGACATCGGTGTGGCCTGCTATCCGGAGAAGCACGAGGAGGCACCCAATATGGAGATGGACCTGCAGTACCTGAAGGAGAAGCAGGACCTGGGCGCCCAGTATGCGGTGACACAGCTGTTCTTCGACAACCAGAAGTATTTCCAGTTTGTGGAGAAAGCCCGTCGGGCAGGCATCACCATCCCCATCATTCCGGGCATCAAGCCGCTGGCCAAGCTGAGCCAGCTCACCGTGGTGCCCCGCACGTTCCATTGCGACATCCCCGAGCCGCTGGCACGCGAGATCGTGAAGTGCAAGACCGACGACGACGCCCGCCAGCTTGGCATAGAATGGACCACGGAGCAGTGTCGCGAGCTCTATGCACGTGGCATCTGCGACATTCACTTCTACACGGTGTCGGCGGTCGACTCGGTGGCCGAGATAGCCCGGCGCCTGCTGTAGGTTACTAAAAAAAGAATAATAGCGATGAAGTTCTCTGAAGTAATCGGCCAAAATGAAGTCAAGGACCGTCTGATGCAGATGGTCGCCGAAGACCGCTTGCCGCATGCCGTCATGTTCTGTGGCCCGCAGGGAGTGGGCAAACTGGCGCTGGCCGTGAGCTTCGGATGCTATCTGCTGGAAAAGAAGCACGACGGCGATGCCCTTTTCGGCACCGGCAGTGGCGAGTCGCCCATGCTGGCCAAGCTGGAGCATCCCGACCTGCACTTCACCTATCCCACCATCAAGCTCCCGTCTATGGGTGCCGACCACATGCCCGTGTCTGATGATTTTGCCCGTGAGTGGCACCAGCTCATCATGCAGGGGCCTTACTTCACGATGGACGAGTGGATGACGGCCATGGGTGCCGAGAACCAGCAGGCCATCATCACGGCGGGCGAAAGCGACGAGCTCATCAGGAAACTGTCGCTGAAGTCGAGTCAGGGCGGCTACAAGGTGAGCGTCATTTGGCTGCCCGAGCGCATGAACATTGCCTGTGCCAACAAATTGCTGAAACTCATCGAGGAGCCGCCGCAGCACACGGTGTTTCTCCTGGCCTGCGAGGAACCCGACAAACTGTTGGAAACCATTCGCAGTCGTGTGCAGCGCATCGACGTCAGGCGCATTCCCTCGGAAATCATCCGGCAGGCACTTGTCGAGCGCCGCGGCATTGACGAGCAGCAGGCCGTGCGCATAGCCCGGCTGGCCAACGGCTCGTGGCTCAAGGCTTTAGAGGAACTGCAGGTGGGCACCGAGAACGAGCTGTTCATGGACCTCTTCATCTCGCTGATGCGGCTGGCCTATCAGCGTAAGATCAACGAACTGAAGAAATGGAGCGAGACGCTGGCTGCCTTCGGGCGCGAGAAGCAGAAGCGCTTCCTTTCCTTCTTCCTGCGTATGGTGCGCGAGAATTTCATGTTCAACTTCCAGCAGAAGGAGCTCTGCTACATGACGCAGAAGGAGGAGGACTTCGCCCGCAACTTTGCCCGCTTCATCAACGAGGCCAATGTCATCGGCATCTACGAACTGGCCAACCGCGCCATTCGCGACATCGGGCAGAATGCCAGTTCGAAAGTCGTCTTTTTCGACTTCTCTTTGCAGATGATTGTGCTGCTGATACAAAAATAGCGGGTAGAGAGGGCCGTAAATCTGAAAAAAAACAACAATAATGGATGAATGCGTTTTTTTTTGCGTACCTTTGCAATTTAAAAACGTATCAATTCCTAAACAATAATAATGGAGCAGAAACAACGCACATTCGAAATACGCACCGGCTGTGACCGCGGCCTCTGTCGTGCTGCCATTGGGCGGCAGGATCGCCAGCTGAACACTTACGACTGGCTGGCCGACGTGCCGGGCAACAACGAGACCACCGACTTGGTCGAGGTGCAGTTCAAGCATACGCGTAAGGGCTACTACCACAACGTAAACAACCTGCCGCTGAAGAAGGGCGATATCGTGGCTGTGGAAGCCAACCCGGGGCACGACATCGGCGTGGTCACCCTGACCGGAAGGCTGGTGAAGATGCAGATCAAGAAAGCCAACCTGAAGTCGGACGACGACATCAAGCGCATCTACCGTCTGGCCCGGCAGATTGACATGGACAAGTATCGCGAGGCCAAGGCACGCGAGCACGAGACCATGATCGAGAGCCGTGAAATAGCCAAGGGCCTGGACCTGAAGATGAAGATTGGCGACGTGGAGTTCCAGGGCGATGGGCAGAAGGCCATTTTCTACTACATTGCCGACGAGCGCGTGGACTTCCGTCAGCTCATCAAGGACCTGGCAGCCGCCTTCCATGTGCGCATCGAGATGAAGCAGATAGGTGCCCGCCAGGAGGCCGGGCGCATCGGTGGTACCGGGCCTTGCGGGCGCGAGCTGTGCTGTGCCACCTGGATGAAGAACTTTGTGTCGGTGTCGACGGCGGCCGCCCGCTTTCAGGACATCTCGCTCAACCCGCAGAAGCTGGCTGGCATGTGTGCCAAGCTGAAATGCTGCCTGAACTACGAGGTCGATGACTACATTGAGCACGGTAAGTGCCTGCCCAGTCGCGAGGTTGTCCTGCAGACGCTCGATGCCGACTACTTCCTCTTCAAGACCGACATCCTGGCAGGGCTTGTCACCTATTCCACCGACAAGCGCATTGCTGCCAACCTGGAGACCATCACGGCCGAGCGGGCCAAGGAGGTCATTGAGATGAACCGCCATGGCGAGAAGCCCGAGACGCTGCAGCCCGACGACCAGCCCAAGGAGCAGAAAGGCCCCGTTGACCTGCTGGCCGACGGCGATATTCACCGCTTCGACAAGAGCAAGAAGAAAAAGAAGAAGAAGGGTCCTCGGGCGCAGGCCGAGCCTGCCGACAGGCCGGAGAAACCCGTGCAGCAGGCCGAGAAGGCACAGCCGCAGGCTCCCGAGAAGGCCGAGCCGCAGGTCTCCGACAGACAGGCTGCTCAGCCGCAGGGCCAGCCGTCTCACAAGAAGTACAAGAAGAAAAAACCTCAGGAAGCCAGGAACAACGGCAATGAGCCTAAGGAATAAGACTTTTTACTTACTGCTTACGGTTGCACTGGCCTTTGCCAGCTGCAACCGTAAGACCGTCTACAGCCATTATGAGCAAACGCCCATTAGCGGTTGGGAGAAGAACGACCATTTGTCGTTCGTCTACTCGCCCGTGCGCCACGGCGGCGTCTTCCGCGAGGAGGTGGGCCTGCGCATCAATGGTGCCTATCCCTTCATGGGGCTGACGCTCATCGTCGAGCAGCAGGTGTTCCCCTCGGGCATGATGCGCAGCGACACGCTGTCGTGCAAGCTCATCGGTGCCGACGGTAAAATCCTGGGCGAGGGCGTGAGCTTCTACCAGTACAATTTCCATCTGTGCAATCTTTCTCTGTCCGAGAACGACTCGCTCAGCGTGAAGATCCGCCACAACATGAAACGCGAGATACTTCCTGGCATTTCTGACATTGGTATCTCGCTCGTTCGAATCGACTGACAGCCGCTATCCCCGCTTTTGCGACGGTTCCGGCCGTGCCGCCTACCACTTCGAGCTGTCTATCTCGTAGAGTGCAGGCAGGGCGCGTCCCGTTTCGTTGTCGAACAGGCTGGCATTGTACCAGCCGCTGCTCAGGTTGCCCGTGCAGCCCTTGGCGTTGGCCTCGGCATACCACCATGAGAGACCGTTCACCAGCGTATGCTTCTTCAGCAGAGCCACGAGGTCGGCGGTGAAATGGCGCTGTCCTTCCTCCGTGTAGGGATACACCTTGGTGTAGTCATAGTCGTTGCCTATGGCCCATCGCAGCGGGTATCCCGTCTCCACAATCTGTATGTTTTTCCCGTAGTTTTTCTGTTCAATGCGGCTCAGGGCCGTCTCTAAGGCGTTGAGCGAACCGTGGAAGTAAGGGTAGTAGCTCAGTCCTATGATGTCGTAGTCGAGCTGCACGGCCTTGATGCGGTCGAAGAAGTCGATGAGCACGTCGGGCTTGGGCACGCGCTCGCTGTGGATGATGATCTTGGCCTGCGGGCACACCTCGCGGCATGCCTTTCCAGCCTGTTTGAGCAGGTTGAAGAACCGGTTCCAGTTGGCTGCCGGGCTGTTGGTGTAGCAGCGGTTGGCCTGCGTGTTCTCTTCACCCCAGAGCATGCCGTAGCTGATTTCGTTGCCCGTCTGTATCAGGTCGGGCGTGGCTCCGGCGGCCTTTAGCTCGTTCAGGCATTCGCGGGTGTAGCTGTAGATCTGTGCAGCCATCTGTGTGTCGTCCATGTGCAGCCAGGCGGTGGGAGTCCACTGCTTGCCGGGGTCGGCCCAGGTGTCGCTGTAGTGGAAGTCGAGCATGAACAGCAGTCCGGCCTTCTTGATGCGGGCGCCTAACTTCTTGACATAGTCCAGGTCCTGGCAGACGCCCTTGTCGCCGCTCTTCGAGGGATCTACGAAGAGCCGCACGCGCATAGTGTTCCATCCCTGCTGCTTCAGGAAGTCCAGCATGTTGCTGATGGCATTGCCGTCGCGGTCCTTATAGGCGGCCTTCTGCTCCTCGTATTTGCTCAGCATCGAGATGTCGCCGCCTACAAAGCACTTGACCGTTGCTGCGGGACTGTCAGGCGTCCCCCCCGTTGGGTCTTCCTTCTCCGTGCCAGGTTGGGTGGCAGTGGTGTCAGTGGTCTCAGTAGGGTCGGTCAGTCGGCTGTCGGGCTTGGCAGGCTCATCGTCTCCGCACGAGGCCGAGGCCATGCTCATAGTCAGCAACATGGCCAGCGTCAGTAGATAATTTTTCATGTTCATGCTTTAGTAAATTAGGTCATTGATTCTTTGTGCAAAGGTAAGGGAAAAATGATAATTATGCAACAATTTAAGTTTATTTATGGAAAAAAACATCAGTAGTTTGAAGCATATTTCATAATTTTGCAGCCGAATATGCTGAAAGCAAATAAATCAAACATAACCAAACTACTAATCGTTGTCGTTTTCCTGCTTTTTCTTCCCGGCCGGAATACGCTTGCGGTGGCTCAGGTAGCGACGCCTCCCGATGCCGTGTCCTTGCAGCAGCAGTTGGAGCAGGAGCGCCAGACCAACACGCGGCTCAAGTGGGCTTTGGGTGGTCTCACGCTGGCATACATCTTCGTCTACATCATGGGTCGCCGCCGGCTGATGCGCAAGATCTGGAAGCGCAATCGCGAGCTGCGCTCGGCACTGGAGCAGGCCGACGAGGCCAACCGTATGAAGACAGCGTTCATCCGCTCCATGAGCCATGAGATCCGCACGCCGCTGAATGCCATCAACGGCTTCTCGCAGTTGCTTTGCTCCACTGACTACGAGCTGGACGACGCCGAGAAGAACGACATGAAAGCCCGCATCACCAGTAATGTAGATACCATCACCGACATTATCAACGAACTGCTTGAGCTGGCTCAGGGCGAGAGCCTGGGCGTCTTGGCCAAGAAGGCTCCCGTGCATCCCAATGAGCTCTGCCGCACTGTGATGCAGACCTACGCGCAGCAGAACCCGAAGGGCCTGAAACTGTCATTCACCAGCGATGTCAACGACGGCTATTCCATCCAGACGAACCCGGATATTGTCAAGCAGATTCTGAACAAGATCATGGACAACGCGATGAAATTTACCGACAAAGGGTCTGTTCAGATGTACTGTAGGCGCAAGAAGAAAAAGCTTGAAATCAGCATTACCGATACGGGCGTGGGTGTTCCCGACTCAGAGCGCGCCGTCATCTTCGACAATTTCGTGAAGCTCGACGAATACCGGGGCGGCATTGGCCTGGGTCTGCCCATCTGCCGGCGTCTGGCCCGCTCGCTGGGTGGCGACATCGTCATAGACCCCGACTACAAAGAAGGCAGCCGCTTTGTGCTGCAGCTGCCTGTGTAATCTGTGGTTAAAAAGAGAGCGTGTGGCAAGCTTAGTGCTTGCGGTTGGCACGCTGCTCGCGGTACTTCGCCTTCTGGCGGGCCGATCCGCTGCCGTGTGCGCCGGTGATGTACTGTTTCTTCTTGGCCTTGGTCTTCACCTTGCCTTCGTTCGGGTCCTTGCGTTCGCCGCCCCGTCCGAACTTGATGCCGTTCTCAAGGATGCTTTGAAAGTCGTCTTCCTTACTCATGTCTTATGCCTTTAGTGGTGGAACAGGCGTACGCCGGTGAAGGTCATGGCAATGCCGTACTTGTCGCAGGTCATGATCACGTGGTCGTCGCGCACGGAGCCGCCGGCCTGTGCAATGAACTGCACGCCGCTCTTGTGGGCCCGCTCAATGTTGTCGCCGAAGGGGAAGAAAGCGTCACTGCCTAAGGCCACGCCGGTATTCCGGGCTATCCATTCCTTCTTTTCCTGCAGGGTGAGCACCTCGGGCTGGCGGGTGAAGAACTGCTGCCAGGCACCGTCGCGCAGCACGTCGTCGTGCTCGTCCTCCGAGATGTAGACGTCGATGGTGTTGTCGCGGTCGGCGCGGCGAATGCCTTCCTTGAAGGGCAGTGCCATCACCTTCGGGTGCTGGCGCAGCCACCAGATGTCGGCTTTCTGTCCGGCCAGTCGCGTGCAGTGAATGCGGCTCTGCTGTCCGGCGCCGATGCCGATGGCCTGTCCGTCCTTCACGTAGCACACGCTGTTCGACTGCGTGTACTTCAGCGTGATGAGGGCAATCATCAGGTCGCGGCGGGCTTCAGCCGTGAATTCCTTGTTCTGTGTGGGGATATGCTCGAAGAGGGTGGGCGAGCTGAGGTCTATCTCGTTGCGTCCCTGCTCGAAGGTCACTCCGAAGCACTGCTTGCGCTCGATGGGGTCGGGGCGGTAGGCGGCATCCATCCTGATGACGTTGTACGTGCCCTTGCGCTTCTCACGCAGGATCTGCAGAGCCTCTTCGGTATAGGCGGGTGCAATGACGCCGTCGCTCACCTCGCGCTTCAGGAGCAGGGCGGTCGTGGCGTCGCAGGTGTCGCTCAGGGCCACGAAGTCGCCATACGACGACATACGGTCGGCACCGCGGGCGCGGGCGTATGCCTGGGCCACGGGACTGTCGTCCAGTCCCTCGATGTCGTCGACGAAGTAGATCTTCTTCAGCGTGTCGCTCAGCGGCAGTCCCACGGCGGCGCCGGCTGGGCTCAC
>Ga0326512_10002327_pt1 | contig 14082 bp, 23 predicted proteins | sample 1_2617_0518_D_FD_203652 | JGI IMG/M metagenome (GOLD analysis project Ga0326512, IMG submission 203652) | Bovine rumen microbial communities from UC Davis, California, United States - 1_2617_0518 | ecosystem: Host-associated > Mammals > Digestive system > Stomach > Rumen | place: USA... | reverse complement strand
TGACAGATTCAAGCCCGTGGACAACCGAACGGGTGACGAAATCGTAGCCGACGTAATAAAGAACGCTGGACTGATACAGGGTGGTGAGTAAATGGATTTGATGGCTCTGGTGGCGCGGCTCACCCTCGACAAGAGCAACTACGACCAGGGGCTGGACGATGCGTCCAAGGGTGCGCAGAGTTTCGGCGACAGGTTGAAGCAGGGCCTGGGCAATGCAGCGAAGGTCGGAGCAGCGGCAATAGCAGCCGTGGGCACCGCAGCTGCAGCCGCCACCACAGCCCTGGTGCAACAGGCCGGGGAAGTTGCTGCCTATGGCGACAACATCGACAAGGCCAGCCAGAAGCTGGGTATCAGCGCAGAAGCCTATCAGGAATGGGACGCTGTATTGCAGCACAGCGGTACATCTATCGACAGCATGGGCATCGGCATGAAGACCCTCGCCAATGCAGCTGCCAGCGGTGCCGAAGAATTCCAGAAGTTGGGTATTTCCCAGCAGGAAGCGGCATCCATGAGCCGCGAGGAACTGTTCAGCAAGACCATCACCGCGCTGCAAAACGTTACCAATGAAAACGAACGCGCTGCCATTGCCCAGAAGCTGTTCGGTCGTTCTGCCATGGAGCTGGGGCCGCTGCTCAATACCAGCGCAGCCGACACCCAAGCGATGAAAGACCGGGTGCATGAGCTGGGTGGCGTGATGTCCAATGAAGCCGTAAAAGCTGCTGCTGCCTATCAAGACAACCTACAGGATATGCAGACGGCGATCAGCGGAGTAAAGCGGAGCATCGTTCAAGAGTTCATCCCTGGCTTGTCGCAGCTCATGGCGGCTTTCACGGATGTTCTGGCTGGTGATGACCCGGGCGAAGCGCTGGACAAAGCCATAGACAGCATCGTTGGCGGGATGAATAATGCGCTGGACAGGATAGTGTCAATTGGTGAGCGCATCGTGCCTGGGCTTGTAAGTGCGATTATAAAGGCGGCTCCTAAGCTGCTTGATAGCGCAACACAACTCGTATGGACACTGGGCGAAGCCATAATCGAAAATCTGCCGCAGCTTGTGAAAGCAGGACTGGAAATTGTTGTGATGCTGGCAAACAGTATAGCCCAGAATTTGCCGGAACTGATACCGACCATAGTTGATGTCGTTCTGGAAATTGTGGATATCCTGACAGAACCTTCGACCCTTGGCGCACTGGTGGATGCAGCCATCGCTATCATTGTGGCCCTTGCAGAAGGGCTGATAGAAGCGATGCCAAAACTGCTCGAAAAGGCTCCTGTCATTGTGGCACAGTTGGTGGCGGCGATCATCACCAACGCCCCGAAGCTACTGGGGGCTGCCGTGCAGCTCATGGCGACATTCGCGCAGGGTATTGTCCAGAATATCTTCGCAGTTATAAACGCCATAGGCCAGATGTGGCAAAGCATCGTAGGCAGCATCACGGGCTTCATCAAGAGCGCGTGGGACTGGGGTAAGGATTTGATCAACAACTTCACCGAGGGTATCAAGGCGTTTATTTCCAGCCCCATAGATGCCATTAAGGGACTGGCAAGCAAAATTAAGGCTTTCCTTGGTTTCTCTGAGCCGGACGAAGGGCCGCTGGCAAACTTCCATACCTACGCTCCTGACATGATGGCTTTGTTCGCTAAAGGCATCATGGACAACCAGGGCCTGATTACAGATGCGATTGCTGGGGCGTTTGATTTGCAGCCGCAGATCGCGGCGAACGTCAATGACAGCGCGGCTGGGCACGAGTTCACCGTCCCAAGGGTCGGCGGCGCGTCCTCCGTCCAGGCTGCAACGATGGAGATTGACCGGGCCGTGTTCGCAAGGCTGATTTTCAAACTGTACAATGAGGAAGCCGGACGTGTCGGCGTGAATCTGGCGGGGGTGAATATCTGATGTTCAGCATAGACGGAATCACATGGGACATCCCCTGTTCTATTGAGCGCGAAGCAGAAATCAGTGCCAGCGACATCAGCGGCCTGATGCTGGACAGGTCGTATTTCAATGACGTGCTGGGCACGTACATGAGCTACACCGTCAGAATCGCCGTGCCGCTGGATATGCGGGATGAATACACCCAGATATACGAAGCCCTTACCAACCCGGTAGACGGGCACCTGTTTGTCATGCCGTACAACGACAGTACCATCGAGATCACCGCGAGGGTGTCCAACGTATCGGATGTGTATGTACGGCTGGCGGGAGGGCAGGTCTACTGGAAGGGCATCAAGTTCACATGTGTTGCAAACTACCCGACCAAAGCTATGACCCTTGGCGAGATGGTAGTTACTGGTCGTGCGCCGTTTCCAGATGTGGCAGAACCGTCACAGGGGGACAGCTATACGTGGGATGGCGACGAGTGGGTGGTTTCTGTTGTGTATGATGACGCGGATGACAACTACTATTAGGAGGGGCTTATGTATATCAAGGTATATGCATACGACGGGCTACCTGAGTTGATCGGGACGTACACTGAGATCACGGGCCTGTCGTATGCCCCTTCCGCTGACCTCGCTGGTGCGTCCATCCCGATAAACGAGTTTCAAGTGGACATTCATACCACAGATATAATAGAGATTGGTGGCTACGCTGAACTCTACGACGATTTGGATAATCTGTGGGCGCAGTATTGGATTGTGTACGCAGAACACATCGACCAGCAGACATTGAGGTTAAGGGTGCAATCTGAGATCGGTATACTTGACCGCATATCCCTTCCCGCGACCTATTACAACGGCGCAAGCGTTACCAGTGTTCTGGATGATGTCATTGTGTGGAGTACGCTGGGCAGCGTTGTCCCGATGGGGTATTCACTTGACAGCTCGTTCAGCAGCGAAACCATTACGGGATTCTGTCCACAACAGACCGCGCGAGAAAGGCTGCTGTGGGTGGCGTTTACCATCGGCGCTTACGTCAAGACGTTCTTCAATCAGACGATTGAAATTCTGCCGATAGACGATACGGAAACCACGATACCGATAGGCGATACTTACTGGAAGCCCACAATCATCTACAACGAATGGGTGACGGCAATCCGGGGACACGCCTACAGCTTTACGCCGGGTACGCCGCAGACCACCGACACATACGTGCAGGACGATATAGGCAACACCTACATCGTGACGGAAACCACATTTACGATTCAGAATCAGAATGTGCCGAAAGCTGCCCCGGAAAACATTGTGGATATTTCCGGGCTGTATCTGCTGAACGAGGACAATATTTCGGATGTTATGACGCGCCTTACAGCCTGGTATTTCAACCGCACGGAGCTGGATTTTGACGCGATAAACAACGGAGCATATATTCCGGGTGACAAGGTTATTGTCTATACCGACGATGAAAACATGGTCACTGGTTATGTTACCAGTGCGACATTCACCTTTGGCCTGCAAGCCAAGGCTACAATACACCTGACAGGCGTTTTGGATGTTGAGGCGGGGAACCTCACAATCCTCTACAAATGGAACGGAAAGCAGATCGGTAAAAAGATGTTTACGTTCCCTGTCGGTTATGCTTACTCAATCACGAATCCATATATCGACAAGTCGATGAACAGGCATCGGTACATTTTCAGACCGCTGAACGAAAACGCCACGGGCACCATTGTGGCTGGGAAGAACACGAATACCCAGAATTGCGATGTGGCGCTGGACTTGTTTGAGAAGGTTCTGCACGTTATCAGCGTGGACAGCATAACCGAATTGCAGGACGAAACGACACTTGAGATAACAGGGGTGATAGCGTGAGCAAGGTGCTTGTGACCGAAGGACATCTGAATAACATAGCCGAAGCCATACGGTCAAAAAACGGAGCAGCTACGACCTACCGCCCCGGTGATATGGCGGCGGCTATACAGGCGTTGGACACCAGCGGCATTCATCCTACTGGTACGAAGAACATCACGGCGAACGGCACCCATGACGTGGTGCAATTCGCCAGCGCGAACGTCAACGTGCAGCCGATACTACAGACCAAAACCGCTACCGTGAACGGCGATGTGGAGCCTGATTCTGGGTATGATGGTTTGAGCAAGGTGACGGTCAACGTCCAGCCAAATTTGCAGAGCAAAACCGTCACGGAGAATGGCACGGTTACGCCGGACAGCGGATATGATGGCTTGTCCAGTGTAGTGGTCAATGTGCAGGGCGGCGGGGGCGCAAGCAATGTTTTGTTTGGGGATGGCGTCCCTTCACAAAGTCTGGGTTCAGACGGTGACTATTATATTAGGTCAGGCGTTGCTGATAACAAATTTATACGAATAGATATTTCAAAAGCAGCGAGAGGAACAGACTATAATTTTTCTTATTATGGTAGTCGTGCAATTAGCATCGTGTGTAAGGATGAATCTAATAACGAAATAGAAATATCGCCGTATATCGTAGCCCAGTATTATTGGTATGGTAATTCTTTGGTTCCACAAGGAACCGACAGGGGGGTATTTCGTGCGAACATAAGAAGCTATATCGAAAATAACGGTCTGCCCGGACATTACGCCGCAGAATACAGCATTCCAAATGGGTGGTCGATTTACAAAATCAAGCTGACAAGGCGTGACAGCACGGCGTATAAGGATTATTGGAGGTCGTTTGATGTGTATCAATGCGACGAAAATGGGAATAACATATCGCTGCTTCTGTCAGAGCAGAATTTGACAGAATCCGACTGGGCCGACTATAACAGCTTCACCGAGTTCACGCCGACTGGGCAACTGGTCGATGTACAGGTACGACATGAAGTGTATGAGAAGCAAAGTGGGGTTTGGGTTTCGATTTGATGTCATGGGGTGATTGTATTATGAGCAAAAACATCATCATTCAAGAGGGCGGTTTGGGCAAGCAGATGACCGCTGACAAGCTGAAAACCAACCTCGTAGGCGGCGGCACTTGCCTGTGGGTGCCGGAGGACGAAACTACGCTCGGAACGAAAATTATTACAGAAAACGGCACCTACAAGGCCAGCGATGACGGCTATTACGGCTATTCGGAGGTAACAGTAAGCGGCATCGGAAAGGCAACAGGTACAGGCCCAGATGGAGAAGAACACACCTACGGTGAGGACGGCGAGGGCGGTATTACTGATACAGTATTGCCAGCTTCTATTTCAGTTGTTACACCGCCTACAGTTACGACGTATGCCGATGGGGACACGATTGTTTTTGAAGGTATAGTCGTTAAGGCATACCTGAAATCTGGCAGCATTTGGAGTGATTCGGCACATCCCGGAGGAATAATAAACCAAAACGAGCTTATATTTCCTGTTACTGTTGCGGATGCGGGACAGGCAACAGACATCTCATACGCCACGCCAAGCGGAGAGGTTTCTGTTGGCAACCAGACCTTCCAAGGGCCTGTATACGCGATGCCAGGGGCGTTAGGACAAACCAGATCAGTTAATCCCGGCGCGTCATTTTACACTATAGAAGATGGGACTGTATTTGGGCATACACCCGTAACAGTCGATTCAGAAGTTCTATCGGCAGATGTTTATTTTAATTCAGATACCCACAGACGTATATATGTGGCGTACAGTACAGGCGTTTTTCTTTTGGTTTGCGATAGTCAGTTTGGCTGCGGTTGGGGCGGATATACCCCGCATAAGCCAATTGTCCCAGACCCATATTCGGGTTATCCTGAACTAAGAATATCGGGAACTGTCGGCAGTTCAACGTCATTCACATACGATGGAAAGACGGCTCATTATGCTGTTTTTCCGAATGACCGAATACTCCCAACGGTCGCAACATCGCCCAATGAGATACAGTCAAAAGCAGCGATCATAGCATGGTACATACTGTATGGGGACATGCAACCCATAGGAGGCGGACAAGAAATCCCCGTACAATGGACGCGCCCCGGCGATTACTCCACCCTCGAATCAAGCTTTGACATTACCGTGACCTAAAGGAGCGTGATATTATGCTGACCGACAACAGCTACGGTAAATTCAAGTACATTCAATTCCATCCTGACGGCAACCATCTTCCGCTGATTGTGGTTCTCCACGGTAGCGGGGAGATCGGTTCTGACTTGGGCAAGTTGAAGAAGCGGGAGCCGTACCTCGCATTGAGCAAGGGCACCTGTACGCCAAATGCCGTGGTGCTCATGCCCCAACTGCCGAAGGGCGCATGGGGCGACTACAAGGCCGACCTAAAGGCTCTGATCGACCACGTAGTTGAGGAACATGGTTGCAACGTGAAGCGGGTGTCCATCAGCGGTCACAGCTTGGGCGCAAACGGGACGCTGGATATGCTGCTGGCATACCCGGACTTCTTCTCTGCTGCTTCCGTCCTATCACCGTGCAAGGACATCAGCAGCAAGATGGGACAAATCAGCCATATTCCGATTTGGTTCCTCGCCGGGGAGAAGGAGCATAACTATAAAAAGTATGCTCAGAGTATGTACAACAGGCTCAAGGATTTGGGCGGCGAAACAAAGCTGACACTGGTGCCGGGTGTCGGGCACCCGATTCAGTTTACGTGGACATCTGACAAGTATCAGATGTTCGACTGGCTGACCGGGTTTGGAGACAAGCCCATGGAGGAAGGAAACGGCATGATTATCGACGTGAGAAAGTATCAGGGGGATATTGATTGGTCTAAGGCATCCAATGGCCTTGACTTCGCTATCCTGCGTTCCAGCGTGGGCATGAAGAAGGACGAGCGATATGCCGAATACGTGTCCGGCTGCACCCGATATAAAGTGCCATACCATGCCTATCACTACATCAAGGCCACCGACGAAGCCGAGGCGCGGAACGAGGCGAAGGTGATGGCCGAGGCCACGGCGGGCACGTCGCCGCTGTTCTACGTCATTGACGCGGAGTATGACGGTATCAAGGCCGACCGGGCACGGGCTATCTGCGAGGCGTTTGAGGACGGGCTGCGCCACTACATCGGCAGCGGCATCCGGGTGGCGGTATATATCGGGCATCACCTGTATAAGTCGTGGGCGTTGGACTACGGGCGGTATGCGTATGTGTGGATTCCGCGCTACGGCTCCAACGACGGCAAGCCGCAAACTCCGCCTGACTATCCATGCGACCTTTGGCAGTATACGTCCAAGGGCAAGTTGCCGGGGGTCAGCGGTAATGTGGATTTGAACAAGCTGATGGGGACAAAGTCGCTGGAGTTTTTCACGACGGCAGACGACGCGACCGACGAACCGACAGATGGAGGTGAATTACAGATGTTTACTGGCAAGGAACTGGCTGCGTACTGCGAGACGATGTACGCCAATAAAGCCCATTGGGCTTATTGGTACGGTACATATGGAAACATGTGTACCGAGGCCAAGTACAAGTCAAAAAAGAAGCAGTACCCGGAACATTACGGCAGCAGCAGGACGGCAGGGTACATGAAGGATATTGAGCAGAAGCGTCGTTGTGCCGATTGTGTAGGCATGATCAAGAGCTTCTTCTGGACGGGCAATCGATACGACACCGACCCGAAGTACGGCTCCAACGGCTGTCCCGACAAGTCTGCCAACGGCATGATCGACCTGTGCAAAGTCAAGGGTGATATCTCCACCATCCCGGATATTCCCGGTGTAGTGGTCTGGACGAACGGACACATCGGCGTGTATATCGGTGGCGGCTATACCATCGAGATGCGCGGGTTCGACTATGACTGCGTGAAGCGCAAGGTCAAGGATGGCCCGTGGAAGAAGTGGGGCAAGTTGCCGATGCTGAACTACGATGACACGCCGGAGCCTGTGCCGGAACCGTCAAAGCTGGGCGACCGCGACCTCAAACGGGGCTTCGAGGGCGAGGATGTGAAAGAGCTGCAAAACGACCTGATGAAGCTGGGCTATGCCCTTCCCAAGTACGGTGCGGACGGCGACTACGGCAGCGAAACCGAGAAGGCCGTGAAACAGTTCCAGCTTGCCTATGGTCTGCCCGATGATGGCGTGATGAATGTGGGTGCGGACTACGACACGCTGTTCAAGGCGCTTGACGGCGACAAGCCGCAGGAATACAGTCACGTTGAGATCACTGGCGGCAGTGTCAACATCCGCTCCGCACCGGGCTATGATTCCAAGGTCTACGGCACCGCCCACAAGGGTGATATTCTGCCCTATCAGGGTGTCACGCAGGAAGCCGAGGGCAAGCCGTGGTACCTGATCATCTGGAAGAACCAGAACGCATGGGTGAGCAGCAAGTATGCGAAGCTGGTGAACTGAGATGCAGAACATCACATTTGAGCAGTTGGTGGGGCTGATGGCTGTGGCCCTGGTATTGATTGGCGCGTACAACACCATCATGGTAGCCGTCAAGACCCACCGCGAAGAGCAGAAGAGAAAGGACGCGCCAGTGAACAATCTCGAAGAACAAGTGAAGAAGCACGATGAACGGCTGGACCGCGACCACGAACGACTGAACAACCTGGAAGAAGCCAACCGCATACAAATGAGGGCACTGATGGCGATGCTCCACCATGAGATCGATGGCAATTCGATCGAAGGACTGAAACAGAGCTACGACGAGATACAACGATATCTGATTGAGAAATAGGAGGGTGATTATGGAACTATGGCGTCCCATTGTTGGGTATGAGGACGCTTATGCGGTAAGCAACTATGGGCGCGTGAAAAACCTCGCGAGAATTGACAATATGGGGAAATTCAAGCGAGAACGAATTTTGCGCCAACCAAAGACACCATCTGGCTATTTGCATGTACACCTGTCCAAAGGTGGCAAGGCCAAATGGTGTCTTGTTCATAGACTTGTCGCCGAGGCGTTCTGTGAAAAGTCTCAAGGTTGCAATGTTGTCAATCACATCGACAACAATCCTGCGAACAATCATAGTGACAATTTAGAATGGACAACGTACAAGGGCAATATGCAGTGGGCGACGAAACAAGGAAGGATGCATTACCAGCCCGAGAATCTGTCAAAGGCAGTAGAGGCTATAAAAAGGCCCGTAATCGCTTCAAAAGACGGCAAGGAATATTTGTTTGAATCACAAGCGGAAGCTGTCAGACAACTTGGCATAAACCCACAGGCAAGGAAGCACATAGCAGCAGTATGTAAAGGCACCTATGGTTATAAAACCGTTGGTGGATAATCATGGAGGTATGCAGAATGAAAAGGATTTTCACTAAGGAATGGTTCATAGCAGCAGGTGTGAGAAGTCTGAAAACAGTGGCTCAGACTGCGGTGGCGACGATCGGCACAAGCGCCGCCATGGGCGACGTGAACTGGAAGATGGTGCTTTCCGCGTCCGTGCTGGCGGGCATCCTGTCCCTGCTGACCTCCGTCGCCGGTCTGCCGGAAGTGCCGGAGGAATAGTCTTGATTAACGCCGCGTGACTGTGGTATAATCAGGTGGTACAAAGGAGGTAGATTATGGAGCACGAACGCGACGCGGCTGCAATCCCTTATTTCGCGCATGAAGGCATGGTTGACCGCCTTGACCGGGTGAACCGCCGCCTGTTGGTTGCGCTCATTATCGCTGTTGTGCTGTTGTTCGGCAGTAACGCCTATTGGCTCCACTGTTGGATGCAGTATGATTATGTGGATGAAGGCACACAGACGGAAATTGTCACCACCGTTGACAGCGAGGGGGAGGGCATAGCCAACTACACCGGCAACAATGGGGGTGTAACTATTGGCAAAAGTGACAGTCCGCAAGACGACAACGACACGGACACGAACCCGGACGCGCCGGACGGGCAGTAGCGGAACCCGGCGCAGACGCAGGAAGTAACCCCGGCATCATGCCGGGGTCTTTTCATGGGAGGCAACATGAAGGACTACACCAACTCCCAGATATGCGCCTTGATTGACGAACACATTCATTCCGAACGCGACCGTGCGATTTTGAAACGCCGCCTGATTGACGGCTGTTGCTTTGAACCGCTGGCCGAGGAATTTGGCATGAGTGACCGCCAAATCAAGCGCATCGTGTACAAGCTACAGGAACGACTATTCAAACACCTATGACAAACCCGCCTTGGCTTCGGCCTTGGCGGGTCTTTTTATTTGCGCTTCTATGCGCCCTCTCAGCGCGTTTCGCGTCGCCTTATAACTTCCTACGCCTTGCGCGTGAAAACGGCTTAGAGGGCTGTTTCTGCGCGTCCTACAGCGTTTCAAAGTCAACTGTCCATGCGAACCTGTCCAGCGCTGTAAATTGCTGCTCATGCCAGTCTCCGGCTTCATCGCGGCCAGGATATAGTATGCCCATCTTGCCGCCCTGTTCTACGATCTCAAACAGCTTTACGGCTCCGTGTTCATCCGTCACAGTATAGCCAGGAGCATTGTGCCAATCTCCCGAAAATGTGACCTTGACCACATCTCCGATTTGTAGTATGGTGGTGTTACCAGCCACGGTAATGTCGTCCGTTGGGCGAATGTTGACGATCATATCTGCGCTCCTTTCAGTATTCCAGCGGGTTATTCGGCGATGCCGCCAGCTCGTAGTCGTGGACTTCCTTCTCGGTCAGCGGGCGGCTGTACTCCGCGAAGCCCCACGCGCTGATACCGTTGAACGATTGCGGGTAGTCGTAGTCGCCGATGTTCACCAGCCCGTCGCGGGGGATGGCTCCCGGCATCGGGGGCCTGAACTGGCAGTAGTAGCGATAGACCTTCATGTTATTGCCCTCCTTAGTGCTGCTTCATAAAGTAGTAGTATTCACCGAGCTGCTTCAAGTTCTTATCCATGTTGTACAAGCCGGTGATGTGCTCAATGGCTTCCTTCGCGGTTTCGTACATCCCGCTGAAATCCTCGCGCCCGGATGCAATGTGGCGGCAGTAAACGTAGAACATCATTTCACCTCCTTTGGATGTATCACATCTATCATTTCTATCAAATCTCCCTTTTCTATTACGGTTATCCATGCAAAGGTTATATTGAATTTGTACCAGTCTTTCCACAATTCGATCTGCTGTCGGGCCTCTGCTTCGCTGGGAAAGGCATCATAGCTGGTAGTGTGTTCCTGCCTGCCGTCACTGGTTTGATATACACCAGTGGGCCAGTATTCCTTCATTGAGGTTGCCTCCTTTCAGTCAATGCAGATGGCATAAACGTGCTCGCCGTGAATCGGGTCATTGAATGTCCCTTCGTCGTGAAACGCCAGCCATACATGGCGGTCACCGAACTGCTTGACGGCTTCGGCTTCGGTCAAGATATAACCTACTCGCTCACCTTTTTTGACTATCCTCTCCCTGATTTCAACATGGGCTTCATTGTATGGCGGGTATGGCCGTACACCGTAGGCGGGGTCAGAAAGCAATTCACGAACGTTCATGTTGTCCTCCCTTCCGGGCGGCATTACGCCGCCCTGTCCTTCCATGCCTTGATTGCTTCGTTATTCCTGCGGGTGATCTCCTTCATCAGGGCCAGCTTGTCAGCAGTCTTCATCTTCTTCGTCCTCCTTTGCCTTCATCATGTCGTCGCAGACCTCATTCAGCGCGTCCTCATCCAGATAGCCTTCATCGTCCAGCAGCGCCATGTCGTGCAGCCAGCCCACGAAATCCACAATCATCTGCTGGAAGTTGTTGACCTCGTTCTCGCTCACCGGGTATTCGGCTTCACCGTTGACGTGTTCCTCCACGACGCCCAGGCAGGTGTTCAACTCTGCGCGGGTGCCCTCGAATCTGCAATAACTCATGTACATTGTGACCTCTCCTTTCAGCCTGCCATCATCAGCGCCGGGAGGCTATCCCCGGCGGACGCCCCGGAGGGCGTTTCGGCTACATGTAAACCAGTGTTTCTTTGGTGTACCCGTCATCGCACACAACCTTTACTCCGGCGTTGCAAAGAACCTTCATTTCGTTGTTAGCTATCAAGTCGGCCCGCTTGCTGCTCTCCGTTGTGAAGGACTTCCACCAGCGCTTCGCATTCTTACGCTTTACCCAAATCTCAAACTTCATCGTTCTCTCTCCTTTCAATTTGTCGTGCTGCCGGGGCTTGCGCCCCGGCTCGACGTCGTGTTATGCGTTCATATACCACTCGGCGAAGGCCCTTGCCTCTCGCTTGTTGGCGGCGATGACGTGAATGTTGTAGCAATCACTGACGCGGAAGGCATTTGCATCGGGCTGGAAGTTGATTTTGTAACCGTTGGCCCACTTCAAAAATTCGTTGGTGTAGTTCTCAATGATGCCGTCTTTCCAGAGGCGCTTGATCTGAGTTGCCATCTCACGGGTTTCATCTCCGAGGTTTTCACCGGGAATGATGCGGTCGATGCAAGCAGCCTTTTCTTCGATACCTTTCAGAATCATCGCCATCGTCATTGTAGTGTCCTCCTTTGTAGTAGCTCCCTTAACTGTCCTTATTATACTACCTTTTGTATGTATTGTAAAGGGGTTAGAGGATGATTTAATAAAATCTTAAAAAACAAGAGCAACCCTGGAAGGGTCACTCTTGAATCAGTGTTGTCCAGTCGATGCCCAGCGCGTCGCCGATGCGCATGAGCGCGTCAACCTTGGGCTTGCGCTTGCCGCTTTCCCAAGCGCCGATCTGCTGTTGCAGAACGCCTATGGCTTCGGCAAGCTGCTGTTGCGTCATGCCCTTGGCAATCCTCGCCTGGGCGATTGGGCTGTCGTTGGTATGACGGGGTACAGTATAGTCACGGTTTCGCTTCGCCATCGGTTCACCTCCTGCGTGACATTATACTATCAAATGGTATCGCCCGTCAAGGCGGGAGCGATCATCTCCACGGCTTTTCCTGCCTTGGACGCTGCCGACACGATCAGATTCTTGTTGTTGCGCAGAACCTTTATCCAGCTCTGGATGTATGCCGCATTGTTGCGGATGCTGCTGTCGGTCTCAATGCCCAGCATATTCAGGATGGACGCGCTGCCGATCTCGGCGACCAATTCCTCTTTGCTGTATGTTTCGTCGCCGAAGCTGAACGACCCGGCGACGATGCGGTCAAGGCGGTTCTTGTGGCCCGTGCTGTGCGTCAGCTCGTGGAACACCGTGCCGTAATACCCGGCCTCGCTGGTGAACTGCTCCTTGATGGGCAATACAACCTTGTCGGCTTCCGGGCTATAGTATGCGCGGCCCTGCTTGGCGTGTTCAAGGGTAATACCGCTGCGGGTGACGTACCCGGCAATGACTTCTTCGGCTTTGTCAATGGGGTTGAAGTCGCGCAGGGTTTCCTCGTAGTGCTTCGGCTCAATGCCCTCGCAATCGTCGATGTGAAACACGTTCATGTATTTCAGGAACGGTATCTGCCGGACGGTGATCTTGCCGTCCTTTTCCTCCGGCTTGTCCAGCAGCTTCCAGAATACAACGAACTTCGCCTTGGCTCCCTTCCTGATCTTGCCGCCCAGCTTCTTGCACTCGTTGAAACTGAGATATTCGCCGGGGTTACCCAGCAGCATTTGGTTGAGCAGGCTGTACGGCTTGCCACTGGCGCGTTTGATGGCCCAGCGGCCCGCGCCCGTCCACGGCCTGTCCCACGGGATTTCTCCCTGTTCCAGCATCCCTATGATGCGGTCTGTGACCATCTGATAAACGTCAATTCCCATGCTGTTGTCCTCCTTTATTTTGGCGGCGCAGGCGCGTGTTCTACGCCGCCTTGGTCGTTCCTTATAACTTCTACGCCCTTCCCGGCGCAGCGCCTTTTAGGCGGGTTTCTGTGCGTCTCAGCGCGTGGCATCCAGCATCATGCGCCACTGCTTGCGCTTCAGGCGCTTGATCTCGGCTATACGCTGGTCAAGTTCCATCGTGGGCGGGACTGCTTCTGCGATAATGTTGTTCATCGCCAGCTCGCACTCGCCAATGCTCATGCGGCCCTTCTTCATCTGCTGAACTGCCGCACTCATCATCTGCAACGTGGTCATGCTGTTCTCCTTTCTGCCCTGCCATCATCAGCACCCGTAGGGCGGTTCGGGTGGACGCCACGTAGGGCGTTTCGGCTCATTCAAACGGAATTTCCAGATTGGCAAGTTCGTTTAGCTCTTGCTGTTCACTGTTCGCATCCTCGCTCCCCGGTTCCCACCAACGCGTCGGTATCTCATATTTCTTCATCGTTCTCTCTCCTTTCATCTGCCGGGGTTTTGCCGCCCCGGCTCGGCGTCGGTCGCTTCTCTATGCGTAGAACCTTTCCTCGACGGGAACCGGGTCGAAGGGCTGAA
>Ga0326512_10002326_pt1 | contig 14082 bp, 6 predicted proteins | sample 1_2617_0518_D_FD_203652 | JGI IMG/M metagenome (GOLD analysis project Ga0326512, IMG submission 203652) | Bovine rumen microbial communities from UC Davis, California, United States - 1_2617_0518 | ecosystem: Host-associated > Mammals > Digestive system > Stomach > Rumen | place: USA: California... | reverse complement strand
GGTGCGGGCAAAATTTTGTAGTATCTAATATCTGAAAGGGCTCCCCTAAAGTCATGACCAACTCTATGACACGAACCTCGAAAAAGGGATACGCCTGCTGAGTCATACTTCACAATAGAACTCAGTTTCCATTATTGTTTATCGTTTTATCAAACCCCAACCAGTGGTCATCATCTTCACCAGCTTCATTTCATTATTATATTTTTTAGCATAAGCAATGAAAGAGCGCATAGCAAAATCGCAAATATCATTATAATTTGCGTTTATATAGTCCCACCATTCTTCATCAAGGACAATATGCTTAGAATGGATAGCATATAACCCATTAAAACTCTTTGCGCACGACTTTTCTATAACTTCTGCGTCTGTAGTATATTTTATCCAAGGTGAAAGAAAACGATATGGAACGTTCTTCATAAGCGGCGATAGTATTTTGTCTACACCTTGTGAAGTATAGTGCTGCTTAAGGTAGTTTTCTACCACGTTACTTGTCGCCCCTTTTATCAGTTTTGTATTCTTTACAACCCCCTCAAGATATGATTTCATTATGTCGCTGTGTCCTAAATCAATATCGTCCTCAAATACTATAGGCCACGCCATTGCAGCCATTCTTATAGTAATGTCATCGAAAGATAATGCCAAATGATGTTTTTCCTTGGCCAAAGAAATTATAGCCATCATCCAAAAGAACTTATAGGAGGAAGCTACTTTATTAAAAACCATCTGAAGTGTTTTAACATCAATGGGCATTCTTTCTTCTTCCTCCATAACCATACTATGCTCTTCATGCACAGGAGCTTCCGTCTCTGTATATGGGTCAGCAGACGGAATATCAACATAAACATGTTCAATGTCTTGCTCGACCATATCTTCCTGAGCTCCTTCATGCTGTTTTGACACATCCACCTCTGCGTCCTCATTATCCGACTTGTCGGTTATAATATCCTTATAATACGGTAAGACTTTTGCATAATAAGACTTCATTCCAGAAGGAACTACAATATGCTTTAAGTTGTTACACTCAATGATTGGGAACACGCCAAACATGACCTTACCCTCAAACTCAAGTGTTTCTAATTCGTCGCAGTATGCAAATGCAGTGTTACCCACATACACAATATCTTTTGACACTGTATAGGATTTAATCTTTGCTTCTATGAAGGCATTGTTGCCAATAATGGTATCGGAAACACCTTTTGTACTCTTTGCTAGAGTTTCGTAGTAAGTCCTTTCATTCCTAAATTCAGGGGTAACTATGGATTCGCTGAAAACGGCCTTTTCCTCGTCTGAGAACTTATCGTCATAATAATAGTTCTCCATCATCTCGAACAGCATCTTAACCTCTTCGTCATCCCAGTTATCCATGATTAGGGACATGTAGTTAATCCACTGAAAAGTACCCCTTGGCTTTGATATAAAGATCAAACTATCATCCTCACACAATTTCAGGTAATCGTGATCAACCATAACCAGACGCAATGAAAGCAAAAGTGCAAGCGAGTGTACAGGTGTGCGATAATTTCCAGTTGACTTTATTTTCAAGGATTCACCAAGGAATCTTCCATCAATAAAGAAATACGAAAAGCCATACAGAGAAAAATCCTTATCGACAAAGGCTTTCTTCACGCTGTAATAGAAAACATCCATAGCATAATCGTCTTCAATATACTTCTTGACGTATGTAATGAGCGAAGTCTCTTTCATATCAGCATTGATCTTTACTTATTTCTTCTATCGTATTCTCATGCTTCTTTGGCAGATGTGCGAACAAAGAATGGTAGCTTTTCAGCTTTACATCCTCGTCACTGACACTTACCGATAAGCCGTATGCAGTAGTTAGTAGAAGTGACAGATTTGCCACATCTGCTTTGTCCTTGATATTCTCTTCGTTCCATATTGAAGCATCGATGATACGTATATCCGTGAACGTATCGATGGGTTTTGTTAGAAAGTCAAACGTGCTTCCTCCTCCAGAATAAACAAGGATCCTGTCTTTAAGTGCATCCCTAAGGTTCTGTACAGGGATGCTCGTCTCATTCTGTATTTTTTTCGCTAAATCTTTAACCAGATTTGAAACCAGTTCATACTTCTTGCGGTTGAACTTGTCGATAACCTCCTGGTGAACTCGATTGGTAAAATCTCCGTCAGCATAGTCAAACCCAGACCTTGCAGCCACATAGTTCAAGCCTCGTGGAATCGACCAGTACTTGTAAATCATGGGCAGGCCATCCTCAATGGTAAAAAATGAAATGTCTGTAGTACCACCTCCGATATCAGCCGTCAGACTCATGCCAGTAGGCAATTTCCCCCTTGATGTGAGTGCCGTCAGACTGGCGTATGCTTCTGGGAAGATGTTAATCACATACTCGTCTTTCAGCTCATCAGAAAATCTCTGATTCTCTGTTTTAGCCAGAAGATCTTCATATTTCTCATTCAAGAAGAGGGTTAAATCACTTTTGTATACCTCCTCCACAAGATAATATGCCGTTGCAAGGATTTCGACAGCAAGACGTTTTTTCGCTTCAAAGGATTCTTCATCAGCTGGTACTCCCATGTTGATAGAAAAGTCCGTGCCAAACTTCTCTTCCAGCAGAAAGATAACGTATGCAAGATACCAGGTGCAAAGAGTTCTATTGCTGATAGTGGTAACTCGGTTCCATTCACCACCGATGAAGGTGGCCTGTTTGAAGTATCGGAAGACATTTTTTGCATCCTTATAGTCATGCAACAACTTATAGTACTCCTTCTCAGCCTCTTCAGTCTTTCGGGCATTTCTCGCCTTTACTTTCTGAAGGCGGATTTTAAGCATTTCGCTTAATACATACATGTCTTCAGGTTTGCTTTCTGCGGTTGCATATTTGTCATAAAGCTGACCAGCCTTTTCTGCTACATCAAATTCCTCTTCAAGTAGCACGGTCTGTTTAATTGGCTCGTCTGGCTCTGCCTTCATCCTGCTACTGTTCACATAGCCATACGAAAGAGTGTCATCATCGTTTATCTGAATGACTGACGGCAGGAAGTATTGGTTGTTTCCTTGCAAGTCTGTAAACTTGAAAAACTCATAATTCGGCTCACCGCGACCTTCATCGGGAGTGCGGCGCACACAAATCTTTGTCTGATGTGTGCCAAAGTCGAGTCCTATTTTAATTTCATCATTCATAATGCTATACTACTTGTACGAGGTTTAATGATTTAATCTCCTGAGTTACTTTCAGGTGTACGTCTCGATTAATGCGCTCAATATCACTTTCTTTACGATCTAGCAAATCACGAAGATTTGCACGTTGCAGTCGTAAGACGTTCTCAGCCCTCCTTAGGTCATCATCGTTTCTTGAAGAAATAGCATATTCCCGCATCATCTCTTGGTTGGCAATATTCCTCTCCATACTCTTCTGACGCGTTTCATAATATTGCATTGTCTGTTGGTAGCGCAGTTTCTTGCTGTTGTCTATGCGAGTCTGCATTTCCCCTCTGTGTTTCCAAACGTATGCATTGACACTTTCCGTGAAGTCATAGCGAAGGTCTGCTATAAGTTCCTCACTGAGTCTGTTCGACTCGTCAAGAGGGGCATATTGCCCATCCACCTGTGCACGACCCATGAATTTTTCAGCCAGGCTGTGGTCATCCACAAGTTGATCGTTAGTCACGTCGAAAAGAATAGGATATAGAGAATCCGTCACGACATCTTTCTCAAACTGAGTACGTGACACAGATATTTTGTATATGGCAAGCATGTAGAGCCCTTTGCCAATCTCTGATGGTAGGTGGTCGGACTTCAACTGGAAGAAGAAAGTACACTGGGTCTTGTCGCGTTTCGACTCAAAGTATTTAACTCCAGCCCTGATGATGGGATGGTAAATATTGATAAATGCCAACTTTTTTTCCTTGAAAGCCTTTTCCTGATCAAAGGTCATGGGTAATTCAAGTTCATCCTCTATTTCTGTGATATATCTGCGGAAAAGCTTCTTGCTATCAGGGTCAATCGGTTGGTATTGTTCCAAAAAACGCTTTACCACCTTCGGGTCGCTTTTGGGAACACGAAGTACATAAACATCAGGCGAATCTGAAAGCACAAGCTCACAGGTAGTCAGATGTTCTTTGATTAACTGAAGAACGAACTGACGTAGTTCATGGCTGGTGACGTATGCGTTGTTATTGATAATCTTATTGATTTCGTCCCTGAAGTATGAGTCATTCGTCAGCGCATTGGTCAGACCTTCCTCTATCTTCTGTAGATTCAGTTTCTCATTCTCAATAGCTCTTTCGATTTCCTTCCTCTTCTTTTCCACCTCTTCTGGCTTCAACTTATCGGAATAGAAATCGCGTTCCATGTATTTCAAGGCATCCTGAATGGTAATCGTCTTCCCGTCATCTGTCTTCATGGTCGAATCCAGAATGGCTTCAAGGTCACCAATGGACTCACGGAAGATGCCAATACGGTTCAGCAGACGCTCATAGATGTCTTCAAGGATAGACTCTTCAACAATAATTGTGTTGATGTTCACCTTTGGCGATTCCTGACCAAAGCGGTCTATACGACCTATACGCTGTTCTACTATCATCGGGTTCCAAGGCAGGTCATAGTTCACCAACGTATTACAGAATTGCATGTCAAGACCTTCGCTACCAACCTCAGACGACAGTAGTACCTTTACAGAATCGTCATATTGGAAAGCTCTTAACACTTCTGCCTTGTTGATATTCGGATCTCCATAAATCACTGCACATTTATATCCGGCCTTTCTCAAGCGAATATTCAGATATTTCAGTGTTTTCTTAAAGATAGCAAAGATAATAATCTTCTTATTACCACGTTCAAATACTGTCTGGAGGATTGATAACAACTGGTCAAACTTAGCGTCAGGATATTCACTATAACTGTCTATGCCCCTGTCTAAATCTTCGTTGTCATTCAGGTAAGCCCAGACACTACTTGCCAGTTGGCGTTTTACGGTCACCAATCCCATACTTCCTGTCCTTTCTCTGCCGTACTCATCTATTACAGTATGATCATCAATATAGTCTTCGATGGCCTGCTCGTAAGCATTACGCTCCTCTGACCATAAACTTACCCTATGCGTATAAGGGTTGCGCTCTGCCTGTGTCCAGTCCTGGGTGACTTCACGTTTTCGTGTTCTGGAGAAGATAGTATTCATTGGACTCATCTCCGACAAGTTGTATTGCAGTTGTGCTCTGACAGCGGGCGTATCATCGCCCTTATTCATCAGTCGCATGATGTCCTGGTAAATTGGATAGTCTTGGAAATAGTCCTTAATCAAGAAGTTTTGAGTGGTCTCTATATCATTGATTGTGTTGTACGTAGTGACTTCCGAGGAAGACAATTCATCTGCGATACCCCTCAGGTTTGCACCACTGTTCAGCTGACTTAATGCTCGAACAAAGGGCCTGTTCAGTTGGATATTGTTTCTGAAAACCTCCGGGTTGTCATACAAGTCTTCATCCAGCAGGTGCAACTGGTTGTACAGGTTATATTCGTCTATCATGATAGGCGTAGCCGACATAAAAACCACGCTATTAGAAATCTGTAATAGCCGCTCTGCTCCGTGATATATCAACGTTGTATTGTTCCTCAACTTGTGGGACTCATCGCAGATGATGATACTGAACTTGATGTTTTTTTCTTCAATGACTTTCAGGATCTCGCTAGTTTCTCTTATCTTGTCATAGTTGATAACGGCAAGAACACCACCGTTATGATGCTGTAGCTCGTGAATAAGTGTCTCTTTCTTTTCTACCTCGATAAAGTCTAGACCAAATTTCTCGTTCAACTCTGTAGCCCATTTCGAGCGTAGCGCCATCGGGCAGATAACAAGAGCATTATGGAACTCACCTCTAGCTTTTAGCTCCAGCATAATATGTCCAGCCTCAATGGTCTTACCCAAACCTACCTCATCGGCAATCAGCAACCGCCTGTTATCGGAGTTTAGAAACTTCAACAAGGGCTTAAACTGATAAGGCCGGAATAAAGTACGGGAAGCCTTAAGAGATGAGATGGTACTATTGTTTGAACTTTGTATCTTAAACGCAGTATTGCCCTTCAGATACTCCGAGTAGTGATCGTAGTAATTTTGTGTAATACGCTCAAAAGGGTCTGTCAAGTCCACATTGGGCAACAGATTGGCACTTAGCTCAACAGCTTCCCTGTCGTCATACTTGACTTTATATTGCTGCCTACCTCTTCGAGGAGGATATACTTCAATGATATATCCTATCTCCTCCGTAATAACATTTTTGATTTTATCTCCTTTTCCGAACTTGCTCATAATTATGCTTCACCAATCAGAAAGACCATATTCATATTTGTCATATTGAGATGTATTACGACGCTGTTCATAAAGTTGCTGCTTTTCGTATGAATATCTCAAAGGGTCATTTTCACCAAGCCCGCCTCTATGGATAGCACTCTCTCTCTTTCTCCATTCTTTTTTCGAAAGTCCAGAAGCTTTCCTTGCTTCTTTAAGCAACATGTTTCGCCTAGCTTCCGCTTCATTGTTCTTTATAATTCGCTGAATAGCTTCCATATCCACATCAGAGGGATTCCTACCAGTTCTCCAGTAGTACGATTCTTTTAGCCTTGTTGTTTTAAGTAGCGGTATGATTTTTGCATCTATATAGGAATCAATATGCGTTCCTCTTTCCTTCATAATATTAACTAGTGTATTTAATTTCAATTCACTGTCTAAAGGAAGTAACTTTTTTATTTCTGATGATAGATTTGGCATATTATTGGGATTTTAATTGTTCGTCGATATTGGAAAAATGAATTGAGGTCTTCACTTTTTCTTTTTCTTGCGCTTTCCTGCATTTTGAGAAATAGTTGTTTGAAGCATTACGATTCCCTTTATAGTATCTACTACATCCTTTATCTCCTGAGAGTCGATGCTGCCTCCATCATGGTCACGGGTCGTGAACAGATTTTTTCCTTCTTCAAATCCAATGGAGTTATAAAATTCCAGTTTCTTCTCCCATGACTTTCTATACGATGGGTTGTTCAATAACCCCAAATGTTCCCATATAATTATATCTCCGCTTGCATCTTCGAAAGTAAAGTCCGGAATACAACGATGTCCGTTCTCTTCAATAAGCTTCTCATATTCAAATTTGATACCTTCATTAAATAGTTCATTAGCAATAATTACTTCAGATTTGCTTCTGACAATAATACCAGAAAGTGTTTTATGGATTAAGCCTTCGACAAATGGTACAGAAATAGCTTCCTCCCTTACAGAATATTCAAATAAATTAGTATTACGTCGAGCTAGAATTGATTGTTGTGGCTTGGAATATTCCATCAACCATTGCATATTGTCTTCTACTAGAAGGATGAGTTTCTTCTTAGCACGAGTCAATGCGGTATAAATAAGCTCGCGAGATAAGATTAACCCACCTTTTGGTAAAACGACAAGTACTGTGTTAAAATCACTCCCCTGGCTTTTGTGAATTGTTATAGCATAAGCCAAGTCTATCTTTTGTTCGACATCATCACTACTCTGTGGCTTATAATAAAACATTTCATTGCTTATTCCAGAAAAGAAGACCTGAGCACTTTCTTTTTTGGCAAAACTTACAAAACCTATCTGACCATTCGACAGTTGTTTTTCCTTCCTGGAGGGATAGGAAGTTAGCTTTTCATTTTTCAGTTGAATGACTTTGTCACCAGAGTAAAGCTTATTTGGAAGGATGGTGGTAAAATACTTCAAATTACTATATCCTACAAGCTCTTGGAAATAAGCATTTAGCTGATATGTTCCCCATACAGGATTTTTTACCGGTGAGAGTACTTGGAAATTCTCCACTACGCCAGGATTCATCTTAGCTGTAGTCATATCATTAACACCAATAGCTCGTTTTATTCTATCTTTAAGTGGTAGTTCATCATTTTCAAGTTCACGAAGAAGAACCTCTTTTATTTTATCTTTTAATTCACTTTCATCTTTCCATAAATAAACAGACAAATCACCAGTAAGTTTTTCTTGTTGAATCTTATCAAAGATTTCGTCTGCATTTTTATCTGGTTTCGTTCCAGAGAACCAAGATGCCAATGATAGGATGTCTGAATCACCTGTATGTATAGTCCTTACAACAATGCTAAGACTTGTTATTGCATCAGGTATTTCCTTCTTTAGATAATGGCAAAGGTCAGAAAAAGTCCGACCATCACCAATCGGTGGAAGCTGATAAGGATCACCTATCATGATGATACGGTTGATTGAAGCTAAGTCGAGAGCATTAAAAAGCACATAAAAATCCGTTGTGGTAATCATGGAACACTCATCAATAATAATGTTCTTACTGCCAGAGTATTTTCGACCATCTTCTCTGTTCTCGGCCATCATGGTTTCCCAATTGAAGAATCCTTGACGGGTAAGGAATTGGGCAATTGTCAAAGCTTCTCCATAGCTTGATTGTTTACCAAGCTTTACTCTGGCTTTTCCTGTAGGAGCGAGTAATAGTACTCCTTCGTTTCGTATCTGTTGGCTATTAAGGAATGCTTCCACTACTGAGGTTTTTCCAGTACCAGCGGCACCAGTAAGAACACATAAGCGTTTTTCCCCAAACATTTTTAAGGCGCTTATTTGGGTCTCTGCAGCCCGAACACTGCGCTCGTCGTGTGCATCATAGCCAGCAACCGACTTGACCTTTGAACTCCAATTTTCAGTCAAAGGAACCTTAACACTCTTTTGTGCACGTGCTTTAAATATTTTCCGGAGGTAAGACTCCATTTCGTAATAATCATCTAGCTGTATGGCTTCTTCATTGATAAAGTATAGCCTTTCACTTAGAAAATCCTTGTTTGTTCTAAAGAAATGAACAGGAAGTTTTAGCTTGTCCGATTCTAGAATTTTATTAATAAACTCGTTCATCTCTTTAATCGACACAAGGGTATCACCCTCATTGCTCTGGGTTATCAGTTTATAGACAACATATGCCCTTATTCTCCTTTCGTCAATCTTTGTGGAAATACATGATGGTTCCTGTGGAACATAATCTCCTTGTATGGACGGATCTGCTATAACACCCAAGTCTACCATTTCTGGTGTTATACCACCATAGTTAGATTGCTCACTTAACAAATATGGGTTAGCAATAAGATCCTCATACCAATCTGGATCATTAATCCAGCTTTCTATTGTTTCAGAATCGATTTCAAACCGGCTTAAAAGTTCGAGTACTTGTTTAGTGTCGTTAGAAGTACTAGCCCATGTTTTTCTATATCTGGGAAGCTCTGAATTATAAACAGAGTCGTCTATTTTTATACTGCCATTAAGCAACTTGTCGAAAGAATCCCAAGGGTTATCCTTAACACCACAGAATCCCCCATTACGAAGATCCTGTTCAATGAGGTATGCATAATTGAAACCTAATGCTCTCAACCCCTCAGCAAATGAGGGGAAAGGTCCGATAAGTGACTTTACTTGAGCTACTTTCTCATCAATCCACCTTAGTTGTCTATCCCAATCACCACCAACAAGTCTATGCTTTTTTACATTCTCTAAACATTGACGTGCAGCATTTAGGATGATTAGCATACTATGGTCGCTAATGTATTCACACCCGTAAGATAGTTCCTTCAGTATCTTTTCGCTATTCCCAAGTTTGTCAAGTGTTAATTTGATATCACATATAGCTTGGCTTTTCGAGAGACCTGTTTTTTCAGTTATTACTTCCTCATCAAGTGCCAAATATTCGTGATATGGCAAAAGGAATCCCTTTGATGTTTTTAAGTCTCTGCGAATTGTATGAGACATCATTAGCTCCCAAAATGGGTACGGCTCATTGATTTCGCTATCAAATTCAAGAATTGGGTGTATGGAACTAACCTCTCCTAATCCAATAATAATTCGACGAGAGTCATCATCGACAGGATTTCCGTTTTTACAGTAAAACGTCACCAACGATTCGCCGACAGATATATTTGATTTATACCAACTAAGAATATCGTATTGCCGCTGTCTTCCGAAAACCCATCCTGTGGGAAAGGGAGCATCCTCATCCTCTGCGAAATGTGGATACCTCTCATTAAGGAACTCGCTATTATCTCGAGAAAGATAACGGAAAGGTACACCCATAAAAGAATACTCAGGAATATCAATTACTCTTGGAATAAGTTTTTTCTGAGGAATATCGCTACTACTATACTGATAAACATGAACGAACTTACGTTTATATGGTCTTTCGCTCATAAATCCGCCATTTTCACCCTTGCATGCAGGCAACTCATCTACTGACAGCTTATTCCACTCCTTTGATGCAACTAATTCTTCCTTTTCATTGTTTTTTGCATCAAAGATGTTTTTAAGCATCAAGCAAAAAGGATTATTGGATGGACAATTGCAGACCAGACCATTCCATTTGTTGTCATGCCATGGAACTCTTATGGATATATGTTTCATCTCCTATGCCTTTCTTTAGTGATGTGTATTATCGAAATTATCTATATATTTATTGTCATTACCAACAACTAATAGGATAATAATGATGAGAAGAGGACTTGCTATTATACTCAGCAAAACCCATAGGACAACGCTGCGATGGCGTTTCTGTGCCATAATTGCCACTAAGACGTATAGACCGACACTAATACCGATGAAAAATAGTACGGCAATGATAGCAATTATCATATATGTTGCACTATACTCGCTACCATAATCTTTGTCTTTATAGTTATAATCATCCAAGACACTGTAATCATCGTCCTCGTTTGCCTCAGATTGCACCATATTATAATCTTTCAGTTCAAATTTTATTTTGAAAGAAGGTGAACCTCCAGGCATATTTTCTGACTTATAATAGTGATAGTTCCTGCTATGCTCGTATGCCGGAATATCAAGTTTCTTGGTCATTCCCGGTGCTATAGTGATACGACGTTCGTATTCCTCATAGTCAAGTTCTTTACCTGACATGTCAAGATAGGTAATAAGAAATTTTACGTTGTATATTTCTTCTGTTGTATTATTCTTTAATGCCAATGTGCCTTTACTGTCAAGCCAGCCTTGTTCATAGGACACAAAAGAAATGTCGTTACTATTCACTGCAGGAACAGTGAGTGCAACAAATAACGTCAAAACAATAGTTAATAAATACCTTTTCATATTACTTTGCTAATTATTTACCCGTTTCTGGCTCTGCTGCCATTCCAACAAACTCATACTCTGCATTCATGCTGACAAGTTGGGTCAACATCTTTGGCTGTAGCCACTTAATGTTATAGGCCGTCACATAGAGATAGAGGGCTGTAACGATATGGATGGCAGCATCGTATTCCTCTTCGGTTGCTATCGGTGCCTGATGAGACTGTTCGTTACGCCAGTCACGCAGCTGCTGAAGCCACGCCTTGAACTTGTTCGAGTCTGGTTCATACTTCAGTCTCTTCAGACATGGTGTCTGGTAGATACAGTCGCCAAGGGCTGGCATTTCACCAGGACGGGCATTTTCGCGTGTAACTGCCATCTCTTTACCATTCTCAATGAAGTAGATCTTCTTCAGGAACACCTCAAAGTAGCTAACTAATGAACGGAAATGGCTCTTTTTATCCATGAAGGCCACCTTACGGGGCGAACAGTAGAGACGGTTGAAAGCATTCTGCAGCACATCATTGGCACCGTCCATTGAGGGAGCCGTTTCTGCGGCAATCACCCTGACAAGCCAGTCAGCTACAATGGGGTATGGTTTTATCTCCGGCTGAATATCACCAAACTCTTTCTGCATCACAGGCAATACCTTTTCCTTGAAACGCTCCGGATTGAATACCGCCTCGTCCTGCGCACGGAAGTTGGCGTACATCATATCGCCCATCTGCGTCATGATGCTGTTATAGAGGTCGTGGTTTTGGAACAACCTACGGAAGGCTTCCATTTGGTCGCCGTAGCATTCCTGTGCAGCTTCGGCAAATACCTCTGGAAAGATACTCTCCGCAAACTGCTTCGGGTCGTTGTTCTTGGCCTGTTTGGTCAGTTTACGGCGTACCTTCGGTTGGTTCAGCTTGTCATAGATGCTCTCCACCAGTACACGGTCTTCCTTAGTGAAGTTGCCTCGGAACATCATATTTACCTTGTCGATAATGTTTGAAAGTAGGTCGCGTTTCTCGTCAGGCCCGCCACCAGCACCTGGTTTTGGTGTAGCCAAACCACCAGCATTCTTATCAAGATGGATGCTTTGCGTTTCTCCTGCCTCGATGCGTGAGTTCACCAACATCAGCTGTTTGTTCAGGTCAATGCGTTCATGCGGTTTGGTCTTAATGAGTTTCAGAAGCAAGTCACAGAATACGTATGTACGATAGAGGTCACGGTTATAGGTACGCTCCACCTGCGCCAGATAGTTATAGAATCGCACAAACTGCTTAAACTGTCCACGCACGGTATAGAACGTGTCTTCATCCAACTGGTTGATGCGGTCAACCACACCCTTGAAAGCGTTTGATAGCTTTCCAAGTCTTGTCGGGTCATCCTTCTTCACCGTCTTTACGATGTCTTCCACACGCTGCTCGTCCTGGTCGTTCCATAAGTTCAACTCACGGATATTGTCGCGAAGAGTAAAGACAGAATTCAAGTCCATAGGTTTGATGAGTTCAGTGCCTGTATAGAACGGCTCGAAACTCTTCTTGATGTCCTCTGGATCATTCACGAAATCGAGTACGTAGGTGTCCACCTTATCGGGATGAGCACGATTCAGACGGCTCAACGTCTGTACAGCTTTAACATCACGCAGTTTTTTGTCAACGAACATGGTGTGCAACAGAGGTTCGTCGAAGCCTGTTTGATACTTGTCGGCTACCACCAATACATTGTAAAGGTCAGAAGCGAAGAACAACGGCAATCCTGCCTCGCTAATTTTGTAGTCAGGTGTAGAGTTCATCTGTGTCTCGATATACTCTTGATCTTGATAACTCACTTTTCCTGAGAAAGCCACCAGTGGATGCACGTCGGTATAACCCTGCTGCTCACAGTAGGCTTTGATGGCCAAATAATAACGCACGGCATGGGCACGGCTGGCAGTCACCACCATAGCTTTGGCTTTGCCTTGCATGGCGGGTAATGTCACCTCACGGAACTTCTCGACAATGATTGCACATTTCTTGTCAATGACGTGCTGGTGATTGTCGTGGAATGCTTTTACAGCTTTTGTCGCAGGTGTCTCTTCGTATTCCGGGTCTTCCGAGATACGCTTTGTAATCTCGTAGCTTACTCCGTATGGAGTATAACTCAAAAGCACGTCCTTGATAAAGCCTTCTTCGATTGCTTGTAGCATAGAGTAAGTATGGAAAGCTTCATAACGACACTTTGTTGGGTCTATATCCTGATGGGTACAGATGCCGAAGGTACGCAACGTTTTTGGCTTTGGCGTGGCAGTAAAAGCATAGAACGACAGATTCTGATGCTGTCCCTGAGCCAGCAATGTATCCATAATCGCGTCGCGCTTCTTCTCTAGCTCTTCCTCTGCAATGTCCTGTAGGGCAGCCATCTCTTTAAGTGCCTCTTCTGTGTCGGCCAATGCAGCCTTCATCTTCTCTGCCGATTTACCCGTCTGTGATGAGTGTGCTTCATCTACAATGATGGCATATCGCTTACCAGCATGCTCTTTAATTTCATTATAGATTAGCGGGAAACGGTGAAGTGTACAGATGATAATACGCGAGTTGTCATCATTAATCAGATCACGCAACTTGGTTGAAGAGTCGCTATCTTTCACAGTCTCTACAGTGCCGTCCACATGATCGAAACCAAGGATGGTGTTTTGCAGTTGGGAGTTAAGAATACGACGATCGGTGATGACGAATACGCAGTTGAACATCGGTTTAAGCTCTGCGTTCTGTAGTGCACCCAAACGATAAGCCACCCAAGCAATAGAGTTCGACTTGCCAGAACCTGCCGAATGTTGAATAAGGTAATTCTTCCCCGAACCATGTTCTGCAGTATCAGCCAACAGCTTTTCTACCACGTCGAGTTGGTGGTATCGTGGGAAGATAATTTTTACGCTCTTCTTTTTGTCCTGTCGAATCTGGCCGTCCTTTGTCTTGTAGATGCTGATGCGTTCCTCTTCCTGACGGGAGATATACCGCTG
>Ga0326512_10002325_pt1 | contig 14087 bp, 18 predicted proteins | sample 1_2617_0518_D_FD_203652 | JGI IMG/M metagenome (GOLD analysis project Ga0326512, IMG submission 203652) | Bovine rumen microbial communities from UC Davis, California, United States - 1_2617_0518 | ecosystem: Host-associated > Mammals > Digestive system > Stomach > Rumen | place: USA... | reverse complement strand
CCGTCAAGAACTATCGTGCCTACAAGGAAGCGGAATTCGATTATACAGACATCAACTTCCTCAGTGTGAACGGCGTGAACGGGGCGGGGAAATCGAGCCTGTTCTTCGATGCACCTATGGATTGTCTTTTCGAGAAGACAAGAGAGGGTGATGTCAAGGCGTGGCTGAGAGCCGCCCCCGATGCCCGTAGCGGATTTATTGAATTCACATTCGCCATCGGTGAGAACACGTTCCGCGTAACAAGGACCCGCCAGAAGAGCGGTAAGGGAACAGTTAATCTCTCCCGTCTGGATGCCGGCGGCGAGTGGGTGAATATGTCCTCGGAGAAAGGCGTGGACACACAGAAAGAAATCGAGCATGTCCTTGGTATGGACTACATGACATTCAAGACATGTGCATTGATCATGCAGGACCAGTACGGACTCTTCCTTGAAGCCCGGAAAGACGAACGTATAGCGATACTCTCCAACCTGCTCGGCCTTTCGATCTACGGGGTGATGGAGAAGAGCGCAAGGGAACTGCTTGCATCTGCGAAACGTGACTATGCATCCGGAAAAACGGCAGTGCAGGTCAAGGAACAGCAGATATCTGCAAAGGGAGACCCGGAAGCGGAACTGAAGAATCTGGAAGAACATCTCAAAGATATCACAGAATCCATCGAAGCAAGAGAGGAAGGCCTCAAAGCCCTCAAGACCGCCATCGAAGAGACGGTTGCACTGACTGAAAAGCTGAATGATATCAGATCTCAGGCATCAGCTGTACAGGGTGAGATTTCGGCAGAGAAGTTGGAAATGAGCAAGCTTATATCGTCAATTGAGGATCAGGAACAGATACTTTCCACTGAGGCTGAGATCAATGCCCGTGTCGCAGAGTATGAGCAGGCTATGCAGCTGGTATCCGATCTTGCTCCTGATGTGGCGAAGTATGAAGCCGGAGAAGAACGGTTAAAGGCTCTGGATGCGGAGCTCGGAGATATGTCAGATGCAATCAGCACTCTGGCAACTAACATCGAAGACGGAAAGCTTTCGATCTCTATGATGGAGCGTGAGATCGAACAGGCGATGGATGTCCCTGAGAAGGTCGCAGAACTTGAAACAGCAAAAGAAGAACTCGATGCCGCAAAAGAAAAGCGCGAGCAGTACAATGCAGCCCTCACCGAACGGAATACCAAAAAGAGCGAAATCCAGTTGGAATCCAAGAGTATAGCAGCTGAGATAGGAGTCCTCCGACAGAAGCTTGATTCCGCTGAACGGCAGAAATCCTTTATGGCCAACTCCGGATGCATCGATGCTGAGAATGCAACCTGCAGATTCCTCAAACAGGCGAAGCAGGAGGTTGCGACGATCGCAGAACTGACGGATGAAATCGATAAAAGAAGTAGCAATATTCTCCGCCTCAACAAGGCCATGCAGAGAGCTGAGGATGAATGCACTTCCAAACTGACAGAGATCGGATATGATCCGTTCTCCATCACAAAGCTGAACCAGCGCATCCGGGAACTGACACCTTACAAGGCAAAGATGGAGCAGATTGCCTCGCAGAAGCTCCAGATTGCCTCACTGAGGGCTTCAATCGACGAGAAGGTAAAAACCCTCGAAGAGAAGCAGAAAGACCGCGAGAAACGTAAATTAGAGCGTTCAGATGTCTCGGAAAACGTGAACAGGTTATCGGAATCTGTAAGAACGTACGCAAGATCCCAGGGTGTTGCAGACAGCCTTCGCCGGTACCTTGAGATAGCCAAGGAGCTGCCGGCTATCAAAGCGTCGTATCAGGCGAACATCGATATGGTTAAAAAACATACGGATGTTATCAACCAGAAGAAGCTGGTTATCGACAGTCTTGACGCTGACCGGGCTGAGATTCTGGAAAAACTTGACGGAAGAGATCTTGCCACAGATAAGGCTCTGGCTGATGAAGTCGAAGCGGAGATCAAGGATCTCAAGAGTAACGGGGATGTCATCAGGATGCAGATGGGAGCCGCCAAGCAGAGGATTGAAGACATCAGCTCCATGCGTGACGAAATCAAATCCCTCAAGAGTGAGATTGATGCAGCGTCAGACCGGGCTGCGAAGTATGAAGTCCTCAAGGTTGCATTCAGTCAGGACGGAGTACCTCATCAGATCATCCGGAACATCATCCCTTACATCCGGGATAAGGCGAACGGAATCCTCGGAGCCATGACAGGCGGGACGATGGGCGTCGATTTCGTGATGGAGAAGACTGTTAAGGGGCGCGATGGAGAGAAGGCAACCCTTGACATCCTTATCGAGGAGTACGGAAAGACCACGCTTCCTTACACATCCAAGTCTGGAGGGGAGAAGGTCAAAGCTTCTCTGGCGGTCAACCTTTCGCTTGCGGAAGTCAAGATGGAAGCCTCCGGTGTCCAGATCGGTTTCCTCGGCGTCGACGAGCCGCCTTTCCTCGATGAGGACGGGACACAGGCCTACGTTGATTCGATGGAAGCCATCAGAAAGAGGAATCCCCGTATCAGCATTATCGCCATCACGCACGATCCGGCCATGAAGGCACGCTTCTCGCAGAGCCTCACAGTGGTCAAGACTGCGGATGAGGGCAGTAAGATCATTTACGATTGAGGAGGTATGTATGGCAGAACGAAGAATGTTCGCGAAGAGTGTAGTTAGCTCCGGTCGTTTCATTCAGATGCCGGCATCATCGCAGAACCTTTACTTTCATCTTGGAGTGAATGCGGATGATGACGGAGTAGTGGAGGCGCTGATGGTGATGAGAGCGATCAGCGCCTCCGAGGATGATCTGAGAATCTTGGTCCACAAAGGATATGTGAGAATACTTAATCAAGACCTCGCAGTATACATAACGGATTGGAATGTTAATAACTACATCCGGAGCGATAGATACAGAGAAGGAGCATATCACGATCTTGTAGTTGAAATCCTTAGTGACAACCAACTGTCAACCAACTGTCTACCAGATGACAACCAAGCGACAACCAATGGTATACCCAGTATAGGTAAGGATAGGTTAGGTAAGGCAAGTGAAGCTAAGGATAGCATAGGAAAGGGTAATAATACATCTTTTGCAGTTTCAGAAGAATCTGAACCTGCTGTAGAAATCTTCATATCACTCCCGCTGAAAGTAGGACAGGGAGAATTCCATGTGGATGTCCTTTATCTTAGTCGACTTAAAGAACTTTATCCAGCTGTTGATGTGGAACAGGAACTTCGCAATATGTATGGATGGTGTGATGCAAATCCGAAAAACAGGAAGACTCGTTCTGGAATCAAGCGTTTCATAACGAACTGGCTATCAAGGGAACAGAACCGTGCGAGACCCCAGGCGGGTAAATCCTCTGGGAACAGATATCAAACAGCAGCTGATTATATGGAATCTACGAAAGGATGGTATACGAATGACAATTGAAGAATTCGACAACATCAGAGCGGCTATAAAAAGTGCATGGCCGGGCAAGCAGATCATGCCGGGAAGGTTTGAGATTAATCTTTGGTATAAGGCCTTGTCGGATTTGGATTATCAGATTTGTCAGATGGCACTTATGGAAATCATCACTCAATCAGTATTCCCTCCAAGCATAGCGGAACTTCGTAAGAAATGTGCAGAGTATACATCTGCACCAGTCAAATCATCGGGAGAAGCTTGGGAAGAAGTACGGCTGATGGTCAGGAAGTATGGCTATTACAGGGAAGAAGAGGCGTTATCTTCCATGGACGATCTGACACGGCAGGCAGTTAAGGGAGTTGGATTTCGTGAAATTTGCATGTCAACCAATATCGCAGTTGAAAGAGCGCACTTCCTTCGGCTATATGACGCGCTGGTCGAGCGGAAGAAGCAGGATGCTGGCACTCCTGCGGCGCTCCTCAGATACAAACAAAGGTGTCAGGAAAGGATAGCACATGAACAAGACAGCAGAACGGCGATTGATGGGGACGGAGAAAGAATTCCTCGATCTGTTCCAGAAGCTGTGCTACAGCCGGCAGAGGTGGCAGGTCTGGGCGGACCTGATGAAAGCATGGGCGTGCGCGATCAGTAACGCCACCGATCGGAACCCGGAGCACTATGAGAGGAGAGAGAAAGAGTATTCCCGGTGCATTGAAAGGCTTGGGGGCGTTGACATTCCCGCCAGGCTGCTCGGTGTGGTGACCATGGCGCTTGAGGTCAATCCGGACCAGGACTTCCTCGGAAAGATCTATATGAATCTCGATCTCGGCTCCCATTGGCACGGACAGTTCTTCACTCCGTACGATGTCTGTGTGGCTATGGCGAAGATCACGATAGACGGGAATATCGAGCAGATGCGGAACAAGCCGTATATAAGCCTTTCGGATCCGGCGTGCGGAGCAGGAGCAACGCTGATAGCAGGAATCAATGAACTGATGAGGCATGGCATCAACTACCAGACAGAAGCGGTCTTCGCAGCGCAGGACATCGATGAAGTGGCGGCACTTATGTGCTATGTGCAGATGAGCCTCCTTGGTGCTCCGGGATATGTGTGTGTCGGCAATACGCTGACGAATCCCTGCACCGGGCCGAGTGTCCTGCGTCCGATCGAGAGGGAAGGACAGGAGTTGTGGTTCACAACGATGTTCTTCGCAGAGAAATGGAATTCCCTTCGGAAGATTGAGGGCATCAAAGATGTGCTGAAGATGCTGGAGCCGAAAAAGAAGACAGCAACATTCACATTTTATGTAGGAGAGATTGATATGGATAAGACATATGCGAAAGGAGAAGATCGTCTCTTAGACGAAAAGAACAAGTACATCGGGATTGTTGCTCCGGGAGCACCGGATGCCGTGAAACAGCAGTATGAGTTATTGTTCTCGGCTCTGATAGAAGAGTGCCAAAAAGATCCTGCACTTGACACGGCTGTCCTCAAACCGGAGAAAACGTTCGGGCATTACATGATGTACTGCACGAACCAGGCCATGAAGCTGACAAACCCGACAGAGGAGCAGAGGCAGAAGGCGAGGAACAGAGAGGAACCGATCTCGGTACCTGTCACATCCGAGATGCTCATCGGGTGGGCGCGTGACTATTACATGACGGACAATCTCAAGGAAGACAAGAAGGAGAAGCCCAAAACAGCCAAGCCGAAGGCAGAAAAGCCGAAAGCCGAAGAAAAAGCAGAAAAGCCGAAGAAGGACAGCAAGGTTCTCAAAATGCCGAAACCGGACAAGCCGGCCGTTGCAAAGAAGGACCTGTATTACAAGTCAGGTGACCTGTACTGGATGGTCGAGAAAGGAACTCCGATGCCGACGGAAGATGCGCTCAAAGACGCTGAGAGTATCACGAAGGCGGAGTACATGAAGGCCAAGAAACCGAAGGGACAGGAAGAAAAGAAGGAGCAGAAGCCAAAGCCGAAGAAGAAAGACGAGTTCGACGGACAGATGAGCCTGTTCGACTTCATGGGAGGTGGGTTCTGATGCTTATTGCTTACAAAGGATTCAATCCGGATCTCACATGCAAGGGGTACAAATTCAAACTGGACGACTGGAACACAGAAGAGGAAGCCAACTGTTTTAAGAACGGCCTGCACTGCGCTGAAGATCCTCTCGACTGTCTCTCATACTACCCAAATTGGGATGATGCGGTCTATTACCAGGTCATAGCTGACGGGGATATCAATGAATCCGGTGACGATACGAAGATCTCCTGCACGAGAATGCTCCTCACAAAGGAACTTTCAAAAGAGGAATTCGTGATAGCTGCATGCGACTACATGATCAAGAACCCGATGATGAAGGAGAACGGCTATGTGAAGCGTGAGCATGCTTCATCGGCCGAGGGATTCTTCGGAATGAAGATCGTTAGAGGCAAGCATCCGGGAGCCTCCGGGAGAAAGGGCGATATCATAGCCCTCCTGAAAGAGGAAGAGGACAGCAGGAAGATCGTACGGATATCGATGTTCAAGATTGACGGGGTCAAGTACAGACCATACACCACATACCACATAAAGGAGGGAGCCGAATGAGAAGGAAAGAGATAGAGCAGATCGCGTGGCTCGCTCCCGTAAGCAAGAATAAATGCATGATAAGTGCAATGGTCCTGCCGGCAAAGGGGATGAAGCAGGAGACACTGGTGGTCGACGTTTCGAACACGAAACCCGCCGTTCGCTTCTGCCTGAGCCAGAATGAGTACGCCACATATTTCCCGGAAGGATCAACACTGGCCGTTAAGAACGAAGCACACTGGTGCTACAAGATGGCAAGCGTCTATTCCTATAGCGGCGTCAATTTTGCTAAAAAGAAAGGCTCCTACAAGAATCTTCCGGTGAAGATCTCCGACGAGATGAGGAAGGTAATCAGGACGTTCGTCCTCAAGTATTGGCCGCGTCTCGAATATGTTGCAGATGAAATGTGCATGTTCTCTGATGCAGAGAGCATCCTTCAGAGCAAGAAGTATTTTGAAAGTGAAGAAAGAAAGAACCGGGTAATCCAAGAAGAGATGGATAAGATACCGCCGGAACCTGCAGGTTTCCGCGATTGGATAGCGAAGGAGTTCGAACCCATTCACTACATGACGATCATCCCCTTCCGTAAGAACAAACACACGAAGGGTACATGCTCACACTGCGGTACTGAAGTCACGATCCTGAAGTGCGATGTGAAGGACAAGAAGACCATTTGCCCGGAATGCGGGACCGAGTGCAACGTCAGAAGGAGTGATTATGAAGCGAATGGCAATTTTTACGGTGTTGTATGCGGATATGACAATCACGCAGTGCTGTTCCAGAGACATCCTTACGGCGGATTCGTTGAGCGGTTGTACGCGATCGATTCAATCACGAAGTTCGATGAAGAACTCGAGATTTCGGTCAGGGAGCAGAAACGAAGAATCATTCGGAACGGTCACGAGATCTGCTATTGGAGATACAACTATGGAGATTCCTGGAATAAATATCAGTACGGTGACGGATGGTATCATACTCCACCCGTGAACACAAAGATATATCCGGGAACATTCACACCCGATCTCGTGGCAGGAACAGAGTATAAGTACAGTGCCGTAGACAGGATGATCGGCGTCAGAGGATTCTCACCATTGAATTACCTGCATCGATATGAGTCCATGCCCGAACTCGAGTTTTTGGCAAAGATGGGAATGACGAATCTTGCAAATCATATCGGAGGATTTGCGGAAGACCACGGCACGCCATGGAAGAGGCTTGGCATCACGAAGGAAGACTTTGAGCTGCTGAAGAGCACGAACGGTGACGTGGATGAATACCACTGGATGAGGATCTTCTTCAAGCGAGGCGAGTCATCCAATCAGGCTGTCATTAAATTCCTGATTAAATATTCCTTCAAGGAAGACACATTCAGTTTTATCGATGACCGCATGAGTTATGAGCAGATCGTCAATTTCATGAAGCGCCAGATGGAAGACGAGCATTATGACAGGAGTTACACGGAGATGGTCAGCACATGGAGCGATTATCTGGCCATGGCGGCCTACATGAAGCGGAACGTAAAGAGCGAGTATGTGTACAGACCGAAAAATCTGAGGGCTGCGCATGATGAAATGGTCAAGATTTCCGGCGGTGCGGCACTGGCAAAACGTGAACTCGAGATTTTGTCAAAGTTCCCGAATGTCAATGAGATATGCACTGAGATCAAGGCGAAGTATGAATACCGGAATGAAACGTACTGCATCGTATGCCCTGATGGGATAAAGGACATCATTGAAGAGGGAATCGCTCTGGAACACTGCCTGCATCGGTCAGACATTTATTTCTCGAGAATTGAGAGAAGGGAATCCTTCATCGTTTTCCTTCGCAAGGCCGATGCTCCCGACATCCCATATTACACCCTTGAAATTGAGCCTGGCGGAGCAACGAGGCAGAAAAGGACAACCGGAGACCGGCAGAACGCAGATTTCAAGGAAGCGGTGTCGTTCATCAGGGAGTGGCAGAAAGCGATAAAGAAACGGCTGAGCAAGAAGGACATCGAACTGCAGTCCAAAAGTGCGGTGCTCCGCGAAGAGGAGTTCAAGGAACTTCGGAAAAACGGAAACAAGATCTGGCACGGGGTGCTTGCAGGGAAACTCCTTGTGGATGTTCTGGAAGCAGACTTCATGGATGTGGAGCCGGATGTCGATTTAAGTGAATCAGCTGCAGGTTGAGGAGGATGAACATGAACAGAAGCAAGATTCCGTGGTGTGACCACACATTCAACCCGGTCACGGGCTGTCTGCATGACTGCCCGTACTGTTACGCAAAGAAACTCATAACCAGGTTCTCCGGAGACATCCGTGAAAATCTGACGCACACAGACAAGTACAGGATTGTTGACGGAATATACGTACTCGATGAACAGTTCCACGGTCCGAACGGCGAGATTATCAATTATCCCTTTGGATTCGCACCGACGTTTCACCGGTATCGGCTGAAAGCGATAGAACAGCTGAAGGGCGGACACAATATCTTCGTCGGGGCGCTGGCAGACCTGTTCGGGAAATGGGTGCCTGACTGGGTGATAAGCGAGGTCATGGAAGCGACCGGGAACGAGATGAACAACTACATCTTCCTGACGAAGAACCCGTTTCGTTATACGCAGTTAGACCTCCCTGATGGTGACAACTTCTTCTATGGGGTGACACTCACGAGCAACAAGGATGTGCAGAGCCGGTCGCTCATTATGATGGAGATCGCAGATAGGTTAAGGATATTCGCAAGCATCGAACCTCTCCATGAAAGGCTGGACAGGTTATCCCTTACGGATATCAGCATTTATGAATGGCTGATTGTCGGAGCGGAGACGGGGAACAGGAAAGGCAAGCCGGCAGTTCAGAGTGAGTGGATAGACGAGATCTGTCACTGGACGAAAGCCCCAGTGTTCATGAAGGAGTCCGTGAGGGCTCTGGTGGACGATTTCCGGGAAGAATATCCGCAACAGCTTGCTCAATACGTCGGAAAGAAAAGCATTGCTACACAGGCAATTAAAGACAAACGGTGGGACCACTGCATGATATGCGGTGCTCACCGTCCAAAAAAAGAAATGGTCACCCTGTCCGCCAGATCCGGACGGGGGACAAGGAACACGACAATGGGATTCATGTGTCACGAGTGCCTGAGAGGGTTCTGCGCAGAGCATAATATCCCGGTACCAAATGTGGAGGGCATGAACAATGGCTAAGAGGAATTGCAGGCGGACAGCCAACGAGAGGGAAGTTCACGACAGGGCTGTGAAAATGAAGCGCATGACGGATGAGCAGCTGTGCGCGTACATCGACACACAGATCGCGGAAGCAGGAAAGGCCGAGTACCAGAAGGGATACAACGCCGGATGCGAGTATGCGACAGCTCACAAGAAGAACAGCGCGATGGAGTTCATCACCAGGCTCCAGGGCGAGAAGGTGAGAGGAATCGGCGCCATCACGATCAACAAGTTAATGGAGAAAGCGAATGAGTACGGATACTGTTAAGCATGCGAAGCACAGGCTGCAAGGCCGACAGTCAAAGATGGAAGGGGACTGGTTCGAGAGAATGATCGAGATCGCCGGCGGGTATTATGAGCATCTCGGTATTGCGGTCCTCGACAAGACCCCGGAGCCGATGAAGGTAATAAGGCCGATGGGGAACGGGCAGTTCCTTTCCAGATTCGAAAAGATGGCACAGCCTGATTTCAAAGGGGCGCTGTGTGACGGAACAACGATTCTCTTTGATGCGAAACACACTGAAACAGAAGTCCTCAGACGGCAAGCGGTGACCTCGGAGCAGGAGAAGTGCTTCGAACGCTACATGAAGATGGGAGCGCACTGCTTTATCGTAGCGAACATCCAGTTCAAGGACTATTACAGGATTCCCTGGCCGACGTTCCGGGATATGAAGAGACTGTATGGGCGCTTGTACATGGATCGTACAGATCTGGAACCGTTCAGGGTCAATTACAGCGGAGGCTACCTGCGGTTCTTAGACGGAATAAGCCTCCGGGAAAGTGAGGAGCACAATGGTAGTAACGAAGAGTGAGATGGTGGCAGCAATCCGCAAGGTGAAGAGTGTAATCCCGAAAATCTCTACGATTCCCGCTCTGATGGGCGCTTTGGTCAATGACGGGTATTTGATCGCAACAAACACAGAAATCTCAATACAGGTCAAACTGGAGGCCGGAGCAGGCGAGAAATTCATCCTCCCATCCAAGGCACTGGACATGATCTGCAATCTGCCTGACGGCAATGTGAAGATCGAGTGCGGGGATAAGGATGTCATCACGATCAGCGCAGGACGGATCAAGAACAAGATCCATAGCGTTCCGGTGGAGGAGTTCGCATATGACGATATACGGAATGTCAGTGAAGAGAATGCGACGATCGATGCAGAGAAGTTCCTTCGTGCCATATCCCGCGTGGCGTTCGCTGCGGATGCCAAATCATCCAACAGGCTTATGACCGGAATCTATCTGGAAGGTGTGGACGATGGTCTCAAGATGGCAGCCCTTGACGGTCACCGTATTGCAAGGATCAAGATCCCGGCCACGGGCGTGGAAGGCATGAAGCTGATTATCCCGAAGCAGGCCTGCGAGATCCTCAGCAGCCTCGACCTCCACGGAAAGATCGACCTGTCATACGACAACTATGCCGCCGTTTTCTGCAACGAAGACAGCGTGGTCTACACGAGGCTTATCTCCGGAGAATACTTCAACACGGACCAGATGTTCAGAGATTCGCCGATCCGCGCAACCATTGACAGGAAGGAATTCTCAAATGCCCTGACAAGAGCGAATATGTGCATCAACAGCGAGAAATCGAAGGTGCCCGTCGTTCTTGACATCTCAAGATATGAGATGGAGGTGTCGATCATCAACAGCACCAACGACTACAAAGAAGTGGTTCAGCTCGCGGAAGACATCAATACTCCCATCCGCATAGGTTTCAATCCGAAACTGATCAATGAAGCACTCAAGTATTTCTCGGATGACGAGGTGTGCATCGAACTGACTACGCCGAAGATGCCGATGTTCGTGTCTGAGACAAATACAGATCTGAGGGTGCTGATTCTCCCGGTAAACATTGCAGCGTAAGGAGGTGCGCAGATGATTGAGATAATAATTCCCGAAGAAGAGGAACTGACAGTAGATCAGCTGAAAGAGAAGAGGGAATACCACAAGAAGGAGATCGAGAAGATTGACAAGGAACTGGAGGCACTTGGCGTTCCGGTTAACGTGATTACACCGTACATGCCGAAACGCAGACAGACGCCTTATGAGAGGACAAGAGGGCAGGTACAGGCAACAGGCAACAAGTGGGCTATGGAGAATTTTGAAGCCACACATTAAACGGAAAGGAGCACTTATGGATTTCGAAAAGAAAATGGCTGACATAACGAGCAGCCTCTTCACCGAAGGATGGGTGGAGCAACAGGTAACGGAGGCTGTCAAGACCGCCATTCAGAAGGCAATCAATGATCAGTTCTCTTACAGCGGCATCGGATACAAGAAAATCAAACAGGTGGTTGAGGAATCCGTTGAAAAAACGGTTGCCAACATAGCGCCGGAATATATCCCGAAACTGGAAATCGTCCTTGCGGAAATCATGAGCCAGACAGTCGTAGCGGAGAAGAAAAGGATACTCGAGAACTTCCGGGTATTCATGACGGATACGGACATCCCGGACAGAGAAAAGAATACAGGTACCCGAAGGATAGAACTGAGTGAAATTTTCAAGGTGTATCGCAAATATGTCTCAGCGCACTTCGATACCGAAGACAGGAATATCGACTATGACGATGAGCCGACATATTACCCTGTTGAATGCAAGGCGTGGATTGAGGAGGAAGATAAGAACCGGGGTTACTTCAGGAGCATGTACAGGCACGCCTCACTGTATCTGGTGACGGAAGACGGCCAGGATGAACACGGTAAGAGCTGTAACTTCAAGGTCCCGCTCATCATGTGGAATGCAAAAGAGGGGTGGAGTATTTCGGAGCTCGATGAAGAGATTGATTTCGGCAATATTCTGAGGGCTGACCCGATGCTCTGCTATATCTATAAGCTGAAATCCAACTTTGTGCATATCGAAGACACGGGAGAGGAACTTGATGATTACGTGGATCTTGATAAGAAGCCTGAGTGTGATTGGAGTTGAGCATGGATGCCACTACCAGAACCATACAAGGGGGTGGAGAGATGAAAGCGAAAGAGTATGAACGCATCGAAAATGCAATCAGACATATACAGACGGCGAATGATGTTGATCCGTGGGCGATGGAAATAGCAATAGATGCCATGAAACGGCAGTTGCCACAAGCACCGATGCGAAGCGTGGATGTTTACAATCACAATCTTATACATTTGTATTGTCCTAAATGCGGAACTTTGGTAGGTATGTCTAATATCCGACTTAAAAGATATGATATGTACAATGAAACGAATCTTGAAATCTGTGGGGAGTGCGGTCAGGTGTTTAATTTGGATGGAATGTTTGAAGATGATAAAGGGGTGGAATAAAGAATGATGCAGATTGTCTGCCATAGCTGCGGATGTGTGCATGAGTTCAACTATACGGGCCGATACGTTGACCAGCTGATTGCGGACGGTTGGAGGGCTGCCGGAGGGTATCTGTTCTGCCCGAAAGAAGGATGCGCAAAGCGTGTCATTTCCAAGAACCAGGATACAGGCGGAAAGGTACGGTCATATACACTGAGGATCTTCCGCGAACATCGCAGTCAGTGGTACAAGGATCATCCGGCCAAAAAGAACCTTGGACGGAAAACTGTGGAATGGGATAAGGAATTCCGTAAGCAGTGGGACGCTGCAAGGTCCGATGTTATGCAGAAGATAGGAGATGGATATGTCAAAGACAATGAATCCCGACAAAGCGATGGCGCAGTTCATCAATGATCGGAACAGGGCGCTTGTCAGCCTCAATGAAAAGCGCATCAAAAAGTATTTCAGGAAATGGGGGATTCCGTACCCGACAGATGAGAAGGTGTTCTGGGCGGCGATCCACAAGGCCATCGTCGAACTGTATATGAACGGAGGCCGGTATATCACAGAGGAGCATTATAAACGGTCAAAGCAGTGGCTTGAAGAAAGAGGAATGTAAATCCGGAAAGAGAGGCAATTATGAGAGGTATGAAGGTTTTTGTACGTAACACGCCGGCGGGACCGTGCGAGAAATATGTTGTCGCAAGAGTGGTCGATGGGGAACTTTGGTACTGGGGTGCTTGGAGTGACATGAACGAGGCCTATGCGATGGCCAAGATGCTTGGAGGCGTTGTCTGCGAGAACAGTGAGGAAGATTGATGGTTGCGTCATGCGTATGTATTGCCTCCCTTGTGTTAGGAGGCGCTTCGGGATTCATAGTCGGATACGTGCTCGGCTATGAGAGGAGGAACAGATGATTAACTTGATTGGTAAGGCGGCCATGCTTGAGATGCTGGCCGAAGAAAGCGCAGAGCTGTCACAGGCAGCTCTGAAGCTTGCAAGAAAGTATCGCGGCGAGAATCCGACACCGAGATCAGAGATGGAATGCATAGATCATCTGACCGAGGAGACAGCTGATGTCACTCTCGTCCTTGACCAGCTCAAAGGCATTATCTCTGAGGAAAGGGTAAAAGCTATTAAGGACCAGAAGATGGTGAGGTGGAGAATAAGGATGGGCGGTGTCGATGGAATGGAGAGATGTAAGTAAATGCCCGAAATGCGGGCAAAGAACGAAGGTATACGACTCGCGCAGTGTAAAGAATCGTTTGATACGGTACAGGGAATGCCCGGACTGCTGGATCCGGTACAAGACGATTGAGATTGATTATAAGATCTGGGCAGTAATTTCAAGGGAGGTGAAATAAGTGTTTTTAGGAATTGCGGCTGCATCGTTTTATTTCCTGATTGGAAACGCAGTATTGCTGATTTTCCACACGGATTCGTATGGAAAGGGAAAGATCGATGTCGGTGATTATATCAAATGGCAGTGGTTCTGGCCACTCCCCGTTGCATATGTGATATGTATGGGCCTCGTAGGAGCGGCGCGTAAGATGGCAAAGAAAGCGAGGAATAAAGAATGAGTGACGTTCCGGAAGACTTCAAACTTACGATCTGCGATAAATGCAGTGCAACCTTCACGATCGAGATCATGGACAGAACATTTGATGAATC
>Ga0326512_10002324_pt1 | contig 14088 bp, 34 predicted proteins | sample 1_2617_0518_D_FD_203652 | JGI IMG/M metagenome (GOLD analysis project Ga0326512, IMG submission 203652) | Bovine rumen microbial communities from UC Davis, California, United States - 1_2617_0518 | ecosystem: Host-associated > Mammals > Digestive system > Stomach > Rumen | place: USA... | reverse complement strand
GTATTGGCTTCTGTGACTGCATAGGAGGTATTTTGATTCCACGAAGTGGTCTCGTGCAACATACAATTCCGGCAGTGTTATCCTGTTTTGGTGGACGTATTGTATGAATGCTTGTATTACGAAATGGTACATGTTGTTACTGTACTTGTATTCCTTGTATCTGCAAAGATAACACATGCCTTACTCCTCCCCACATTCTTGTTCTGCTTTGGTTAGTTCCTCGAATACGTCCATCCAAAAACTAGCCATTGATTTGATACTTCTTTCCTGAGTGTTCAATCGTTCCACTATCTTTTCTGGTTCGTCTAGTGAAAGGAATTCGGAGTCACGTATATCCAATATGGACATGTTCCCAAAGAGTTTGTACCTGTCATCATCATTTTCCATACGTTACACCCTCCTTGCACGTGTTACACACAACACCACAATCCCGCAAGTACTCAAACAAATCAGTACCCAAAGGAATATCACACCTGAGACGGTCACCATCACGCAAACATAGAAACTCAGCACGCGGAGGATTAATCTGAATAACCTCATGATTATACAGTACCTTTATAACACCATGTGCCACCAGGTCATCCAGTACCTTATTAGCTTCCTCAAAGAATTCCTCTTTGGTGGTGAATTTCCATCCATTAGTGTTTTCATTCCATTTCTGTAGTTCTTTTTCCAGTTGTGGTAATGTGATGTCTGTACTGGGTACTATGTTCAGGATTTCATAGTACAGTTCCTCGTTGTACTTGTGGAAGTTGCTTTTGTGTTCCTTGTTGCTCCTCGCTAGTCGTGCTTCCGTCATCAAGTTGTCTTCATATTCAATCCTTGTTTCTCTTATTTCACATATTGTCTGATACATACCATAACAAACAATTCCTAGTACCCAACTGAGTAAAAATCCAAGCCATTCATTCATCCTGTAACACCTCGTATGTTGATTAATAAAAAACACATGAACACTACCAAGAAGAGAATACATGCTTTCATACTTGTCTTCATGGATACACCCTCTTACGTTCACCACGAGCCATAATCTCACGCTGCTGCTCAGGAGTATACACACCCTCACGTTGAGGAAAATACTCAGCTAGATATCGTCTGAGCTTACCCACACGGTCCTTCTTCGAGTAATAATTATTATGCAGTACTGTCCTGTTAAACTCAAGCAGGTGTTGAAGTGAATCCTCAAGGGGCACTCCTCTCTCGTTCATGTATTGCTCGAATTGTCTTACCAGTTCAATTCTTACTCCGCAACTTTTCAATCGTTCCGGATCAACTGGAATACTACAGGCACCCACCACAACACCCCCAAGGAATGTTCTTGTTTACAAGGTCTCTGATGTAACTAGCATGTCTCCTGATGTCTTCTTCAAGTTCTTCTTCATCAATTTCCCATGGCATGTATACTAATTCACCCTCTGCTGTGACGTATCCTCTGGATATTAGGAGACAATCATATTCTCGTATTTCATCTTCTACCAGTAGTTTGACTGTCCCCTTACAGAGTGATGGGTATTCTCCATTGTAACTGTGGAACTTGATGTCTACTCGTGTTATCCTCTTGGGTGGTGTTTGCTTCTCTTCTTCTTTTTCTTTTTCTCGTAGTTTTTCTTCAAGTTCTGGGCAGTTGAATACTATCCTGTCTTCGTCCAAGTCAGATAAGTAGTGTGTCAAGTCATATTTCTGGTTGTTGATGTCTACTTGTATCTTGTATTCTTGGATTGCGTTTGTCATTACACGCAAGAGTTCTCTCTTGGTGAATTCTACTCTCATTTCCATAGTACTACCTCCATATTCCTCTTTTTTCATTTTAAAAACGGGGTTAAACGTGGAATATTATGCTCCTTCTCCACTTGATTAATACAAATATCAAAACCATGGAAACAAATATCCAACTCCGAACTATAATACCCATTCTGAATATCATAACATGGCACACTCACCATATTCTCCCAGTTACCAAAACGGAAACCAAAACCCTCAACAGGTTCATATCTTATCGGCTCATAGAACTCATACTCCATTGCCAAATCGTCAATTGCTTCAAAGTCTGCGTAGACTTGTTCACAACAGTTTTGGTCGTGGTGATATGTGATTCTTTTTCCATTGGTGAATAATATTTGACTATCGGTTATTTTTTCTATTTTGAAGTGTTCTGCAAAGATGGGTTCTTTTCTCATTTCCATAGTACTGCCTCCATGTTTGGTGTATTGTTTTTCAACTCCAGTAGCTTGTTTAGTCTGGTGGTTAATCTTTCATACTCAGCATCACCCTCTTCTAGGTGTGTGAGGCTGTTGGTGATGAATCGTATTTCTTCTTCTACTCTATCAGTCATATTTTTCAACTCCCGTAACATCTTTATTCTGGAGGTTAAGTCTGCTCTATCAGTCATAAACTATTCCCCTCCATTTTTAATGGTTTGTATTATCTCCGTTGCTATTTCCTCCAAGTACTCCTCTTTGTAGTCAAAAAAGATGTGAGTACTACGATAGTTCACACATATCTGGCATATTTTTGTATTCTCGTTTTTGCATAAACCACAACCAACAGTATGCAAGAAGTTTGTGAGTATTTCTTGTACCTCTTGTACCTGTTGATCCGATTCCTTTGTCACAGTCATCAATTATCAAGTCACCCCTGTTTCAATCCATATTACTATAATCCCAGCCAATACTCTCCAAAAAATCACGCTCCTCACGTGCATCCTCCAACGACCGAAACACACCAAAATACTCCAAACGACCACGCCACCACTTCAAAATATGAAAACAACCATCACTCTTACGATGAATATACCTGTCCGGATGACAAGTCTTACAATGCTCACCAGGACGCACCAATACGCCCTCGGCTATGAGTTGGTCTCGTACTCTGATTGCTTCTTCTCGTGTATCGTATCGTCCGTAGACTTTTTTTTCTCCGTTTCGTGTTTGAGCGATGTAGTATCGGTTCCATAGTTTGTACACGTTACTGGGTAGGTCTCGGTCTGACTTAGTCATACCCTATCACTCCATTTCACTGTAATCCCAGTTGATGCTTTCAAGGTAGTCACGCTCCTCTCTTGCTTCAGAGATAGTATGGAACACGCCAAAATGCTGACACGTACCATCAATCTTTTTCTGGATTCGATATTTGTTACTGTGTGTTTTTTGAATGTATCGGTTTTCATAGTTTTTTATTCTATGCTTCCCAACACGATTGGTGATTACTCCTTTTTGTACTAGTTGGTTTCGTCGTGTTATTGCTTCTTCACGGGTATCGTACCAACCATAGACTTTGTTTTCACCATTTACTTGTTGAGCAACCCAGTAACGATTCCGACACTGGTACACGTTGCTGGGGAGGTTACGGTTTGGTTTTGTCATAATCGTATCCACCCCATCTTGTTATTCCATTGTCCATGTTAGTGTAGTCCCAGTTTATGCTTTCCAAGAAATCACGTTCTTGTCTTGCTTCTTCGAGGGTGTTGAATGTTCCGAAGTGTTCTGGTTGTTTGTTGACTACTTTTTTGAGGTAGTATTTGTCTTTGTGTTTATATATGTATCTGTTTTGAAAGTTTTTTATCGGGCGTCCTCTTCTGTCTGTTATTGTTCCGTTTTGTATTAGTTGGTCCCTGCGTTGTATGGCTTCTCGTAGTGTTTTGTAGTAACCATAGTACTTGGTTTCTCCGTTGACTACTTGTGCTACATACCACCTAGTGCCATTCCAGTACACATGACTTGGACGTGGTGGATCATCTTGGTCTTGTTTGCGTGTGTTGTCTGGTACTCTTATCATACCCATATCTCCTCATAGTACAATTTCAATCCCTTACGTGGAATGATGAAAATCTCATCATCTATTTCCACATCTTCCCAGAAATCCTCATCCAACCAATGATAACAATCAAACACCACGTCTTGTGCTGTGGTCTTGGTTTCCAGGAATTCCAAGTCCTCCACATACTCTTCCAGTGCAAAGTATAATGATACTAATGCGTCCTTGGTCAGTACCGTGTACCTTCCTTTTAAACGTGAGGGTGCGAATGCGTACTCTTTGAAGAAGCTTCTCAAGTCTTCGAGTTCATCAGGGTGTATGGTGTCAGCTGCGAATTGTGCTATGGGTTTGTCATGGAGTGAAAGAATTATATGTATTCTACTTACTTCCATACTCACCTACCCCTCCTCATACTTATCACAAAAAGTATTCAACCTCACAGGAACTAACAACTCCTCACAATAGTAAACCAACTCACCCGATGGTTCACCGTAATCATCCAAACCTTCGTAGACTGTGAGGTATTTGCAGTCTTCACACACACCAATCTTTTTCTCTTCTTCTGTCATACGCGTCCCTCCAAGTATGCGAGGTATCCTCTGATGATTACCTCGTAACGAGTTATAGTGTCTTTGCTTCTTCCTTCGTATCTTTTGTAGTCTAGGAATGATTTCTTGTTGTGTTGGTTGGGAGTGGTTTTGCCTAGGTATTTGTGGTATATTTGTAGTACTGATTGGTAGGCTTTTTTGCTTTCTGGTGTGAGGTTGTTTCTTGTTTGTAGGTATTGTGTGATGGTGTCTTGTTGTTTTTGTTTTTCTGGAGGGGTGAGAGGTTCACCCAACGTACTAATCCTCATACTCCCACTCCTTAGATTCATCATCACCAAAAGTAATGATATACAAACCATGACGTTTAGCATACTCCTTGACTTCCTCTGGGTATTTGAAGTTCATTTCCACCAATCCAATACGTCCTCTGTCAAGGTCAGCACCAAGTAGTAATTTATCATACCATTCTGTACCAACATGATCCGATAAGTCTTCTCTGACTTGAATGTGTATTGTTGTTTCCAGAGTGGCTATTTCTTCTCCGAGCATGTCTGCTTCTTCAAATGCCTTTTCAATCATATCTCTATCATAGTCATCAGTTGGTATGGTTGGTATTTGTGATGCTTTTTCTTTCCATTTTTGTACTGCTTGTTTTAGTTCTTGGTTGATTTCTTTATTGGTTGTTTTCATTGGAACTCCCTCCATTTTTCTGTTTGTTTTGTTTGAGTCTTTCTTTCAAATCCTCACGGTACAATATTATCTCAGGACCATCATCCAAGTCAACACACACGTCAAGAACCTGTTTCTTGGAAAAAGGTTTAAACCATGACTTAGCCCAAGAGATTTCTTTTTGTTCTTTTTTCGTGATTGGATTAACAAAAGCAGAACCAAATAGTAATAGTACTCCACCTTTCATTTTGACTATTTGTTTGATGTTTATGGTCTTGTCTGTCAAACGAGGCCGTGTATCTAACCTATGTTGCTCCTGATAATATTTCTGTTGTTTCTTTGCAACAGAGAAAATATCCTCTTCATCATTTTTAAACAAACGTTGCAACTCTTGCTCAGCAGAAAACAAATTCGAAAAAAACCCATAATAACAGTTATGTTTCTTGCTCCGAACATATACTTTATATTTGTTAGTTACGGAATCCCATGTGCATGAGCCTTTAATTTCCCCTTTTTGTAACAAGATACTGCGTTGGGTGCATCGACCATCCTCCTTTCGCAACATTTTTAGCTTCTGAGTAATCTGTTCTGCCATTACCTCCTGTATTGATTTATCGTTTGTGGTTTCGACCCATTCTCTGTACTTCCGGAATTCTGTATCAGAGATAGGTATTTTCGTTATTCCTCCCATTGTAATATACCTCCAAATATTGTGATTGTTTCTATAGAAAAAAATGGTGTTGGTTAAAAAAATAAAGATGGTGGTTAGACATATTCTGAATACGTGTTCATACGTATGCTCTCAAGCACGTCTGCAAGAGCTTCTTTGGATTGTGATTCCAATTTGTTACATTCGTTTATTAATAATTCCTCATCGTTGGTGATGTTGGACATTTGTGTTTTCATTTTCTGACGTAGTAAAGGTGCGTGTCCTTTCTCCCAGAATTTAACAAGACCTTTGTATGATGTTTTCAAGTCATCATGGGACATAGCTTGTGCATCACTTGGGTCTTCTAGTATGAGTAGGGATATTACCATGTTTGTGATTAATTTATTGTTGAGGTATTCTGATTCAATATCTCCGAAGATTGTGTCCATTAATTCAGAAACTCTGTTTGTTTCTTCTTTTAAGCTTGGGACAAGTTGTTCTTCTGGTTTTTTGCTTCCATCGTTGTGTAAGTCGTCTAGGTCTGTTTGTATGTTTCGTGTGTCTTTGGTGATTTTGTTTTTCCAGTTGTTGCGTCCACCTCCAGAATTGTAATGGAATGTTTTGTCTTTCTGATTCATGGCTTGTAGCATGAAATGCAATATTCTTGAAGCTGGCACGTATTGTGCATATCTTGCGGTTTTATGCACGTTTTTTGTGTAGAATTCTGTTTGCATCAGTTGTACCATAAAGTCACTGGCTGGGCCTAAAGATGAATGTGCTAATTCTCCGGAGGTTAGTGTTTTTCCTCCTTTGTTGAGTTTCTGGAAAAATTCATTTTTCAAATCGTCTGGGGCATTATCCAAGGATATTACTGGTAGTTGTATTGCTGTGAATTTTCCCGCAAATAATGGGTTGGCTTCTACTATTTCTTTGTATTTGTAGTTTTGGAGTGCTTTGTATTTTTTTGGAAGGTTTGAGTTTATTTTTACTGTGTTGTGTCTGAAGAAGCCGATTAATGCTGTTATTCTTTGTCTACCGTCTAGTACTTCCCATACTTGTTTGCCGTTCTGGGTGTATGTGTTGATGTATATTGGTGGAATTGGTATCCCTCGGATCAGACTTTCTATTAGTTCTGATTGGTCTTTTTCTGACCATACTGGGTTACGTTGCATGGCAGGGTATTCTATTGTGTTCTCATCATAATGGAACAAGAATTCTTCTATTGCTCTTGTGTGTGATGAGGGTTGGAATGACGTTGCGGGCAAATTTGTTATGTCCGATATGTCTCTCAATCTATTTTTTGCATCCATTTTTTCTGTTTTTTCTGTTTGTTTGTTTTCGTTACTCATAACTTGTTTCTCTCCTTTTTGAGTTCTACTTCGTAGTATGGTCTCCCCCACCAGTTAATAGGTTGGTTTTCCCCATAAAACGTGGGAAAGACTGAGTACCAATAATGTACTCAGTCATGAGGAGAGTTACACTACTTTGTAACAACTCATACTGGGGGATACTTTTTCCGCACAATCCAGTTTCACGGATTACTTTTCAACCAATCTGCACAATTATAAACAAAACACAGAGCAGTCTTCAAATCATCATCACGAAACACCTTACGGAAACAGTACTGTTTGCTTTTGTTCCGTTTATAATTCCGCATTTCTTGCTTGACTAATGTATTAATCAAGTGGTTATCCACATGACCTTTTTTTTGCTTATAATTGGTGTTCTGAACAGAGTAATATACTCTGGTTTTTCCTCTGTGTACATCATACTTGAGATAACTGTTTGCTTCAGTAAGCAGGGAATCCCAGGTATTTCCCGTGTACTCTTTTCCCAATTCTATTTCCTCGTTAATGTCTTCTTCTTCTACCTCATAATCATCATCAGTGAGGATTCTGTCTGCGGTGAGAATATTTTCTGCACTATTGAGTAAGGGTATTGCTATATACGGGCTGTACAAGTTTTTAAACAAGTGTGCTGTTTGAACGTTTAAACTCCATTCTTGAGTTGCGAATATGTTGCCCAGATAACAATTCTTTCGGTTCATGTTCTTGTTCCCCCATTTTTTCACGTATCTTCTTTCTGTAACTTTCAGCACGGTCGTAAGTTATGTTTGTTGAAAGGTTGAGTGGCCAATTTTGTTCTTCAAACCAATCTCTTACCTGTCGTGCTTCTTGCAAACTGCCCCAAGTACCAAAACAATACCTGGTGGTATTAACATACTTTTCAATCTGATACTTACCGGATTTGCCATAAATATACCTGTTTGGGCGTTCTTCATCTTCATTAAATCGCCCATTATTAATCTGTATCCCCACACATTCTTTGATTTGTTTTATTTGTGTGTGGTCGTATCTGTTTTGCATGAATAACTGTGCAAATTTGAGTAGTGTTTGTTTATCACTTCCTACCATAATTTGGGGTGGTGTTTGGTTTGGATCATAATGATAATACCTCAATGCCCCATCTTTGTATAGTCTTATTGTTCCTTTTCCGTTGGAGTCTGTCCATATTATTTTTGGCGGTGTTCTTTTGGTTGTTTTGGTTTTTGGTTTGTCTTTGATTTTCTGTTTGGTGGGGGTTTCTTCAGGTAGTTCTATTATCCTTGCTGTTGCTTTCATTCGTTCTAGTAACAATTCTTCTTTGGTTTCTAATTCCTCCAGTCTTTCTTTGGTGATTATGGTTTCGTCATCTCCTATGACTTTGTTTCTTATCCATTCTATTATTTTACTCATTGTCTTTCTCTCCTTTATCTTTCTTGTATTGGTTTGTTATTTTGAGTGCTTTGTAGAATTCATGCACTCTTTTGATTGTTTCGTCTGGGATATTTTTTTCTCCCATTTCTCTTTCTCTCCCTATAACAGTTCTAGTCTTATCCTGTTGCTTTCTTTTAACTCCTCTACTATTTCTTCACGTGATACTCCTTTCCGGATTGCTTCTTGGCATCGTGTTATTACTTCCACTGTGTCCACACAATCCTCCCAAGTGAAGTTAGTCTCTCGGATCACCCACAAAATATAAGGGTATTCATCAACGTGAATGAATTCCCCACACACTCCGATGTATTTTTCTCGGTTCGTGTATGCCCATTCCAGTTCCGAAGCTGTTATCCATTGCACTTGCAACCCTCCACATAGTCTTCTACTTCTTGTTTGTATTGGAGCATCATGAAATCCAAGTGTGCATAATATTGTTTTCTCAGCATTTTCCTATATTCAACAACGTACTTGAGCTTGTTTATTCGATGTTCTAGTGCCAATAGTTTTTCTTGTTCTGGTAATGTTTCCAATTTGGCTTTTTCTTTTGCTTGTGTTGGTTTTACCCCGTTGTCTTCGTGTTCATGTTTGATTTGTAGTTGTTTTTGTTCCAGTTGCAATTGGAGTTTTTCATACTCGATGGTTACATTATGCAAGTCTGCTTTTTTGTAGTATGCTTCTTCGTCATTGTTTATTATTTCAGTCATTTTTTCTCTTATGCTGTTTTTCAAGTGGTTTTTGTGACTATTCCTTTCATATTTATTATTCATAACTATTCATCTCCTTCAATAATATCAATCTGTGGGTGAATGTCATATTTCTTTATGACATTATACTTCCCACGGTTTGCACATCGTTCCCATGCTTCCTTTTCACTTATGAACCTTGCACAGTTACAACTTGGATAAAAATCATTCTGCCTCATAAAGATAAGTCTGCCCTTGTATGGTCCTTTACTTACACGGATAATACCCTGATTCTCTGACTCATTCAAGTATGAGGGTACGTCTCGGAGGTTGAGGTTGTCAATGAATCTTACCGCTGCGAGTATGTTTCTTTGGTCATCGTATAGTGGTATTAGTACTCTTTCGCACATGGGTTAGAACCTCCTTTCTTTTTCTTTTATCTGGCCGAAGTAGTGTAGTACTTCGCCTATTTCTTTGTCCGTATAACAATCAAACAAACGTTTTGTAGCTATGGCACTGATGATATGCATCGGTACTCGTTGGTACTTGTTGTTCAATTTTGTATTGAACACTTCCAGGTTTTCGGTGTTTTCTAGGTCGATGGTTCTCATCATGTTGTCGATGTCTTGTATTGTTTTCGGATCATTCTCATCTTTCTTTGGTTGGTGGTTAGTTTTGGTTGTGATATTGTTCCATAATTTTGCTATCATCAAGGTTACCCCCATTCTCATATATTACTCTTAACTTGTCTGCTATCCTCATGATGTGTCGTGTTGTCTCCTTGTCCATCTCTGCGAGTAAGCGTATGGTGGAGACTATTAGGAATGTGTGTTCTTCCCACTTCCTTTTACTTGTCATCCTTGTTCCCCTCTTTCTTTGCAGTTCTGAATTTGAGTGCTTCTATGCATGCACTGGCTAGTTGCTTGTTGCCATGTGCTAGTCGGTTGATGTTCCATGTTGCGTTCTCCACTGTGAATGGTTTGTCTGCATCGATGAGTATTTCTTCGGTTCGGTTGAGTATGTCTTCAACCATGTCTGGTGTTATCTCTTGTGGTTCTGTTTCCTTTTTGATGGGTTTGATTAGTTGGTCTGCTCTGACGTGTTTTTTCTTCTTCGTAGTGTTTTGTGCTACTTTACCCTTTTGTGCCACACTCTCCTTCTTCTTCTCAGATGAGTTATCCATCTCAATAACATTAGGCTCAAGAATATCCAAAGCCTGCAACCACAAAGCACGACGTGCATAGGTCTGAGTGGATTGTATAGCTTTCATGTGAACACCAGTATCAACCTTGTTTTCCGGCATACTCGGAGTCTTAATCGGAGTGTACCATGTATGCTCGTACATTGTTTCCTGGTCGTATATGTACAACATGGCATAGTCATCATTAAAGTCATAATAACTACCCAATCCCAGTTCATCAAACACTTCCTCAATATGCGGAATAATGTCCTTTAACTCGAAGTAGTGGTATCGGCCATGTCCGTTGAATCCACTTTGTTTGATGTTGCGTTTCCTGAGCATTCGTTTTGCCCGTGTTACTTTGTTGAGTAATTGCAACTTTTCCTTTTTGAAGGTGGTTGCTATATCTCTTATCTTGTTTTTTTCTATTGTTTCTTGTATCGGTTCAGTTTCCATCTTTCTCCCTCCAGTATTACACAAGGCATACCCATGAGGCATGCTTTTATCTCATCCCTACTTGTAATGTATCCATCACGTTTCATGTTTGTCGTGACCTCCCATACAATTTCAGGTAGTGTTACACCCCTACTCTCTGAAGCACTAATACTAAACCACACGTAATGTTGCAACATTACACCATGCATATTCATACTACACCTTCCCTCCTTGGAGTATGTAGTCAATCATTTCTTTTTCCTTGTTGAGTTGTTTCTGTTTCTGGTGAAGTTTCTCTTGTTCTTCTTCCAGTTTCTGTTTTTCTTTTTCCCATTCGTTTCTCATTTGTTGGGATAACTGTGATTGATAATTGTCTTCCTCTTTTATCTGTGATTGTGTTGGGAATATGTCTTCGGCTTGTTTGTCCTCGTAGTCACCATATTGTTCACGTACTTGTTTTTCATCCAACCTAGTTTGTACTGTTGGATCATCCTTCTTGGTTACTTCATTGATGACCGTATCCAGACTATTAACCGGATTGAATTGCACGTAATGGTAGTACCGTTGGTGTTCTGGTTTCCATAACTTCCGAGTACATTCCATGATGTACCATCCTGGTTGAAGGTCTGCATCCCAGTCTCCAATGTTTTGTTTGAAGTGGTTTCCCTCGTATTCACCAATGATGTAGTATCCTCCGTTTTCTCTTTCTTTGACTCCTTTGACTTCTATTTTGACTTGTTCGTCTCTTTCCATTGATTCTACCCAGTGGTATTTATCGTTTTTTATTTTCATTGTTTTTCTCTCCCTCTTATCTTATTACTGTTGTTATTGTGGCGTGTTGTGTTCCTCCAAACACATTCCACATCCATATCTTTCCGTCTTTTATTCTTATCTGCTCTTTACGAGCTTTGGCTACTACTCGTAGCATTCGTTTGAGTCTTGCTCTTTCCTTTTCCTCTTCTCTCTGGTATTGCTTACAAAAAATAGCTATAAATTGCTCTATCTCTATCTCATCTATCCCAACTGCGTAGAGTGCCTCAAGTGCCTCTATCAGTTGCTCAAGTCCGTAGTTCATATCCTTGCTCCCGTGTAATACACGTGATTATCCCTAACTTCCACTAATCCCAAGTCTTCCAAGTCAAGAATGGTCCTCCGGATTTCATTATCCTTGAAGTTCCCCTCAACAGTATTCGACCTTTGCACGAATCGGATCAGTTGGGACATGTTCGGCCCTTGTATGCCGAAGACCTCCGATGCTATTATGGCTCGTAGTATTTCTTCTTGTGGGGTTGTTAGTGGTTTCATGTGCGTGTTCCCCCTTTGATTCCATAGGCTTGGTTGACTGTTTGTTCTAGGCTGATTAGTTTTTGTATGATTTCTTTTTTTTCATGGTGGTGGTCCGCTTGGTCCAGTCTTGTGAGCCAGTACTTGTATTCCTGTTTTACTTTGTTGTTGTTCATTCCCAGTAGCCCCCCTGATAATCACCATGGTGGCGTTCTTCCCAGTCCTCGTAGTCTGCTATGAGGGCTTGGTATTCTCGGAGTTCACGTCTTTCTTCCCTGGTTAGTTCTTTTTCTTGTTCTTTTTTTGTCATGGGTTATCATTCCTCCCAGTGTTCTTTCTTCTCTTCTTTCTTCTACTGCTACAGTGTGTCCGCTAAAATCGGACAGTACAATTACGAGTTTTGTTTCAAGTGTATACTACTACTACTACTACAACAATAATAATAATAATAATAATAATAATAATAATATCATATCTCTACGAAAGTATACCAACGTACTATAGGCGATTTTTTTAAAGGATTTAAGGATTTTCCTTTAAGACCTCTTTGGGGTATACGTTTCGACTGCTTCCACAAACTCATCGTAATGATTGTCATAAAACTCTCTCAACTCATTTGGTTTAACTCCGCACCGTTCTGCTTGGAATCGAAAATCTTCTGTTGAAACTTTCCCTTTGGCTTTTTTCAGTCCAATGAGTGTATCGATTACTGGGCGGAATCTGGCACGGTCTTTTTCGTATTCTCGTTCAACATACCCTTTAAGGTTTTCCTTGGTTTCCTTTAAGGTTTGCTCATCAAATCCTTTAAGGTTCTCTTTAAGGTTTTCCTTGTTTTCCTTAAAGGATTCTGATTTTTTCTCAGAGTCACCTTTAAGGTTTTGCTCCAAATCCTTTAAGGATTGTTGTAGTAATGAATCAGTGACCTCTTGCAGATGTCTCTCAAGTAACTTGATACAATCTTCAATGATACTGATTTCCCTCTGCTTAAAAGCATTGTGTCTTCGAGCATTGAAATCTGCTTCACAAAACCTGAGGTACGATGACACACTACTGAAACCCAATTCCCTAGCACGGTTTTGAATCTCACGTTTTTCCTCTGCGGAAGCCTGAAAACCTACCAACTTATCTCTTGGCATCAGTCTCCCTCATTCCTTTTTTTCTTTGGCTTCAATCAAGTCATCAATATCATCGTCAATGTCATCAATCATTTTGAGTAACATTGCTCGTACATGATACTTGGCAGTGATTTCTGGTTCATGTAAGTATTCCGTCCATCCATATGTTGAAGCATCCAGGTAATTCTGCAAGGCCACACTTACTGTGACATGTCCTTCTTTTTCCATTTCCTCGATTAATGGTATGAGGTCTTCGTCAAATTCTTCAAGTGATAATTCTACCATGTGTTCTCGTTTTGTCATACGATTCTTCCTCCATTGTCTTTTTTCTAAGAGTACGGATAATGAGCTATAAAAAAAGGGGACATGGGGGCTGATAACTAATTAACATGCACATATGGTTCCTTTTTATCAAGAATGACAATACCTCAGGAAAGTGATCCAGTAGTACTGTCCCTCTCCAAGAAAAAAAAGATTATGAAAAGGCGTTATGGTATTTTGGAATATGAAAGTGAAAGAATGATACTGGGTACGGAAAATATTTATAATAATCCGTGACAAAAATAGTACACGAGGTACTAATTTCACAATATCAAAAAAGGACACTTTCAAACGCTTGTGTCTTTTTTCATTGGAGTATCTTGATAAAAGGAGTTCGGAACCGTGCCAAGAATCGGTTCGGGAAAACTTTCATCTTGGCATGGTTATTATGACCCCTTTTTCAAGTCATTAATCTTTCTCTTTTTCTTTATCTTGTTTACGCATTACTACGTATTTGTCATCATCTTCAACGATTACGTCGAGTATTAGTTCTGTTCCGTGTTCGTATCCCATGATGTCCCGGACAGCTGCCGGGATATGCAGGACTAATGACTTCGGTCGAGCATTGCTCTTTTTTTGAAGCTTTTTTGTTATTCTTTGTACTAACATTTTAGTCCTCCGTGTTTCTGTGTGCACCTATTGTTGGTGCACAATATAATATTTGTGGTGGGTAGTATATAAAGGTTTGCCCA
>Ga0326512_10002323_pt1 | contig 14091 bp, 15 predicted proteins | sample 1_2617_0518_D_FD_203652 | JGI IMG/M metagenome (GOLD analysis project Ga0326512, IMG submission 203652) | Bovine rumen microbial communities from UC Davis, California, United States - 1_2617_0518 | ecosystem: Host-associated > Mammals > Digestive system > Stomach > Rumen | place: USA... | reverse complement strand
GGGGACATTCCGCACAAGGACAGACCCTCGATTAAATTCCGCACGTGCGGAACGAGTGTACACCATAGTAAGAATGAGGGTTTACTAATGAGGGTTTACTAATGAGGGTTTACTATCAGTGAATAGGCGCATGGTTCAGCATGTCCCACACTTGCAAAAACCTGCGTCAATTTACTGATAACGGGGGCGATGGTTGATAATGGTACAGATGTTAAGATTTTGATTTTCTTTTGTGCAGGGTGGACAAATGTTCCTCCATTCTTTTATGACCTTTTCACAAATTTCTGTAAATATTCTAAACTATGAAGGACTTTGCTATATTCATGTCGAATATTACTCCCGTAGGGAGCAATCCTTACACGGTTTCTCGGTACATCACAAATTCCGCACATGCGGAAAACACCAACACCAACATCGAAAGGAGTACTACCAATGAAGTACAACATCACCATCACCCAAAGCCAACTGGACATAATCCAGTCCGCGTTATTAGAAACTGAATTTGCGTATTACAGAAAAGCGCAAATTGGTGATCCCGATGCTATCCGTTTGTACAATGAGTTTTCTTCGGTATCAACTATGTTTTTCAAGGTTGAGGAAGGGTTAGAAGGGGAAAAGATAGAGGATTAATCCTCTATCCCCCCATCTTTGAAGAATAATGTTTCACGTGAAACAATAAAGGAAGGAGCTAACACAATGTCTGATTTAACAGTTATCACCAACACCCCCAAGATTATGAACCCGGAACTTGCCAAACTGACCGACACCCTCTTTTCCCTTGACGCTACTATCAAGGCGAAGCAATTCGATATCGCGGCAATCCTTGGCAAGATTGAAGAAAAGCAACTCTATACCGATGACGGCTTTTCTTCTTGCGCTGAATATGCAATGATAACATTCGGCATGAGCAAATCAACCGCCTACGAACTAATTACCATAGGCAAGGGTTATATCCGTCCCATTATGAGCGAAAAAGGGAAGGTGATTGGTCACTGTTCCAACCTCGTTCCCGCGGCAAACCCTGACAAGCAAGACCGACCCATAGCAGATTTTTCAATGTCTCAGCTTTCCCGCCTGATTAGGTTGGGACGTGAAAAGGTTGTCGAACTGATAGCAGAGGGAACTATTAAACCATCAATGACGGTTGCGGAAATTCAAGCGGTTGTTAAGGCGAATAAGGCAAAGAAAATTACCACGGAGCCCACGGAGCCCACGGAGCCCACGGAGCCCACGGAGCCCACGGAGCCCACGGAGCCCACGGAGCCCACGGAGCCCACGGAGCCCACGGAACAGATTGAGGACAACCCCGTAAACACCGAACGCGGGGACGGTTTCGACAACATCCCCACCAACATTCTGATAGCGGAATTGAATCTGCGTGGATTCACCGTATACGACAAAGAAGGGAAAGAACTGCGGTATCATTGGGGGAATTAATTCCCCCTTTGAATATAAATCAATAAATAGAAGGGAGAACACACCATGGAAATTACACTGTTTGCGAAGCGCAGAACCACGAAAGAGGGAAAGACCTTCTATCAGTTTCTCACCACAATGACCCGCAAAGACGGCACAACCGAAACCGTTCGCGTTGCGTTCCGAGACGCTGACGGCGACAACAAGCCCCCCAAGGCTGACAGTTGCCCCCGCAATATTGTCTTTGAGAAGGACAACGCCAACATGGCAACCAACAAGTACACCGATGCCACCACGGGAGAGGTTAAGGAGCGCAAAACCCTTTGGTTGACCAAATGGGAGAGCGGATCCGAATATGTCGACCATTCTATGGATGACTACATCTAATACTGTCATTAACCCTATGGGGGATATTGGATTATATCCCCCATATTTTATTTAGAAAGAGGGTGATAAATTGATTGACTTTATGGGTGTATGTCGCATGTGTAAACGTGTAAGACGTCAAAAGCATATGACACAAAAACAAGTTGCCGAAAAGACTGGATACACCCCTAAAACTATATCAGCATTTGAAAACGGTAGAGTAAATAACGCATATATTCTATTATGGTATTTAGACAACGGATTATTAAAATACATTAGAGAAGGTGATATAAATGGCAAAACCACGTAGTCGTATTGCTTCGGGTATGAAAATATCTGATATAATGGATATGTCTTTCCGTGATTTTGAAAAATATACACCAACACAGCAAAGGGAAATAGTATCACGTTTAGGAAGTGCGGCAAATAAAAGATTAAAAACACTACAAAAGAATAATATTGAAAATCCCGCTACATTACGATTAGATTTATCAGGCGGCAAAATATCAGTTAGGGGAAAATCGGGGGATGAATTAAAACAAGAATTTTATAGAGCCAAACAATTTTTAGGTTCTAAATTTTCACAAACGCGGGAATGGAAAAAATTTGAAAAAAAATTAGAAGCAGGATATAAAAATAAAGATGAAAACATTTCTGCAAATATGGGATTGGCATTTTCTTATTTTGATTTATTGCAAGAGATTGACCCGACTATATCAAAAGAACGTGAAAAATATAGATTAGTTGACGTTATAGCAGATTTTATAAGAGACGGCAAAAATTCAAATGAAATAATAAATAGCGCGAAAGACTATCTAAAAAAACGGTATAAACAAGAGCAGGAAAATTATAATAATCAGAATACAAGATTTGCAGACAGGTTGATAAACGATACACCAAAGAGATATAGACGCAAGCGGAAAAGGTGATATTAATGCTGATAAAGGATATTTGGTTGAATGATAACACACCATATAAACCTAACCAAATAATAGAAGTATTAGACAAAGTTAGGAGTGTATGTAAGTACGTCGGAACAGGGAAAACTAAATATCTAAATATCCCTATATCTTTTGATACCGAAACAACATCATTTTATGATAAAGATAATCAAAAAACGGCGATAATGTATGTATGGATGTTAGGCGTGTGTGGATTAGTTATAGTTGGTAGAACGTGGGATGAATGGCTATACACCTATAACGAATTATCAAAATATTTCCGCACGTGCGGAAAACGCATAGCAATAATATATATTCACAATATGGCTTTTGATTTTCAGTTTTTACGCAAGCACCATAATATTGAAAAAGTGTTTGCCATCGAAACATATCAACCATTATATGCAATAACAGTTGAGGGAATAGAATTTAGGTGTAGCTATAAACTATCGGGATATAGTTTGGAGACATTAGCAAAGAATTTATTACATCATAAAATCAGAAAATTAAAAGGCGATTTGGATTATAGGCAAATAAGACATTCCCAAACGCCATTAACTGAAACAGAACTAGGATATTGTCTAAATGACGCAAAAATAGTGAATTGCTATATAGATGAATTAATACAACGTGAAGGTGATATATCTTTATTACCCTTAACGAAAACAGGATTTGTAAGAAATAATACACGTTCGGTGTGTTTTGCTGATAGAAATTATAAATATATTGTGCAGTCTCTTAAATTAAACGAAAAAGAATTTAATATATCTAAAGATGGTTTTCAAGGTGGATATACCCACGCTAATGCTGATATTGTGGGTAAAATATTATATGATGTAACTCCCCTCGATATATGCAGTAGTTACCCCGCAACTATGTTCGATGAATTATTTCCAATGTCTAATCCACAACATATAAAAATAAAAACACTCAAAGAGTTAGAATATTATTGCAATAATTATTGCTGTATATTCACTATAACTTTATCTGACATAAAGCCGCGTTATTGGTTCGATTTTTATATTTCATCCTCAAAATGTACTATATACGGGAAAAGAATATTATCAAATGGACGTATTGTATCAGCCGATTGCATAACAACGACTATAACAAATGTGGACTATGATATTATAAAATATATGTATAAATACGATACTAATAATATACAAATACATGATTTTATTATATTTGAACGGGATTATTTGCCAACGCCATTTATAAAATCATTGGTTGAAATGTATCAGAAGAAAACAGCATTAAAAGGTGTAAAGGGAAAAGAAGTTGAGTATTTGGTATCAAAAGAAAATCAAAATAGTTATTATGGCATGACAGTAACATCCCCAGTAAGGGATATATTTGGTTATGCTAACGATGAATGGTTGGAAAAAGAAACGCCAGATTTATCAACCGCAATAGAGAAATATAATAATAATTTTAATCGTTTTTTATATTACCCGTGGGGTGTATTCGTTACCGCCTATGCAAGACATAATATATGGGAAATGATAATAGAATGTGGATATGACCATTGCTATTCTGATACTGATAGCGAATATTGCTTGAACTTTTCCGCGCATGCGGAATTTGTAAAACAATATAACAACCGTGTTATGGATAAACATAAACGAGCGTGTAAAGCGCACAATATAAATATATCTATGGTAACACCCAAAAATATAGAAGGTGAAGTAAAACTATTGGGTGCATTTGAAATTGAGGAAAAATGTGATAGATTTATTACATTAGGCGCGAAACGTTACTTAAAAGAATCCCACGGGGAATTACAAATAACAGTTGCGGGAATGAATAAAAAATCCGGCATTGAATATATGATTAATAAATTTGGGAATGAAGTATTTGAAAATTTCAAAGATGGATTAATTATACCATCACAATATAGCGGGCGTTTAATACATACATATATTGATGAAAAAAGAGAAGGTGATATAATAGATTTATATGGGAATAAAGCGCATTATACGGAATTGTCTGCCATACATTTAGAGCCAACTACATATCACATGGGAATATCAAAGGATTTTGATAAATTTATTAAGCGTATAAGGGAAGGTGAATTTGAATGGCAATAATAAAGCATAAACCAAAGTATTATAATTTAAGAAAAATATTATCTAAAAACGCTCAATATAATATAATCATTGGGGAACGTTCAAATGGTAAAACCTATGCCTGCCTTGAATATGGAATAAAGCAATACGCAGAAACAGGCAATCAAACCGCGATTATACGCAGATTTATTGAAGATTTTAGGGGTAGACGCGGTTCAACCATGTTTGACGCATTAACGGCAAATGGAGTTGTCGAAAAATATACGGATGGAAAATGGGACAATATATATTATTATTCACAGCGTTGGTATTTTTGCAGATATGATGAAAAGGGAAATAGAATAAAAGATGAAAACCCCTTTTGCTATGGTTTTGCGTTGTCTACATCGGAACATGATAAATCAACTTCATATCCGAACATAACCACAATAGTATTTGATGAATTTATTACACGCTCTCTATATTTAGACGACGAATTTACTATATTTTCTAACACCATATCCACAATTATTCGACAAAGGGAAAACGTTAAAATATTTATGTTGGGCAATACCGTAAATAAATATGGTTGCCCGTACGTGGATGAAATGGGACTAAAACATTTTAAGAACATGCAACAAGGTGATATAGATGTATATAGATATGGAAATTCACAATTAACGGTTGCGGTAGAATATTGTAAGCCAAATAAAGAAGGAAAACCAAATAATTATTATTTTGCGTTTGATAATCCTAAACTATCTATGATAACAGGCGGCGCATGGGAGATTGATATATATCCACATTTACCACAAAAATATAAACCTATGGACGTTGCGTTGCATTTTTATATTAATTATTCTGCTGAATGGTTGCATGCAGAGGTCGTTATATTATCCGAGATGACTTTTATTTATATCCACCCTAAAACCACACCATTGAGCGAATATGATAAATATAATAATTTGATATATTCACCAGAATATTCACCGTTACCAAATTGGCATAGACGCATTACAGAACCACGTGATAATATAACGAAAAAAATATTTGAATATTTTATAACTGATAAAATATTTTATTCATCAAATGACGTTGGGGAAATTTTGCGGAATTATCTCCAATGGTGTACAAATTCAGAAATATAAAAGGGGTGTATTTTATGCGTATGGTAGAAATACAAGCGATTGACCACGCACAAAACCGAGAATTAAGAGTACACAGGGTACAAAGTGTGAGAACCACAATAGGAAAGAATGGGTATGTAATATACCATATTACATACATGTATAATGGGGAGATATACCAACATACCATATCATCCAGAATTTGGGATGAAATAAGGTTTATTCACTTCTAATATAAATAGCTCTACATGCCGCAACATGTAGAGCTATTTTCCGCACGTGCGGAATTAATTGACAAGTACTGTATATTTTTCAGTAACATATGCTTTTTCGCCTTTGTATAAAATGCAAAACCACGTTCCTATTTTGTCAATATATGGAAATTCATCCCCCGCATATCCAACGCCTATTGCAAGTGCCATTTTATCAGGCTGTTTTCTTATAAATACTGATTTGGCTGTTACCATTACATTATCAAAGTGTACTATATCATCTTTATCAGCTTTAGACCCGTTGGATAATACTATCACTGTGTGTCCCTGTGTTTTCGTTACCAGTATGTCGCCACGCTTTAAATAATCTGATGAATGGGTGTATCTATCCTCTAACAACTCAATAAACATACCAGTCTTTAGGATTGTAACACCTTCATTAGCGGTGTTAAAAGATGGCATATTAATTCCAGCATAGGCGCAACATACTCTAACCAAAGCGGAACAATCCGTGTTACACTTTATTTTTACTCTTGAACAGTCAAAGTCTACCGATTTTGAAACATTATACAAGCTATTTCTTTGGGATTGATTATATCCGATTTTAGGATTATCGCATGCGTATTGCATATCTTTAGCGATTTTTTCCGCACGTGCGGGATCTTTACAGCGAAACACACGCCAGCCTTTTTTATGCAAGTACCATATTTGGGTTGATACTTCTTTGCCAGTTTGGTCGCCGGGGGATCCGCCTTTAGCTTTTCCCCCTTCGCCAATACGTGCAGAACCTACAATTACATTTATTTTAATACACCCCCTTTTATATAATCCTTTAGTTCTTTGATAGTGGTATTTAATTCAGTCAATAATTGTGTTTGTTTTTCGTCAGAATCAGTTATTTTGCGCCACATGAAAACAACACACACAATAGGAAAACCGATTGACGTTATTAGTTCTTTTATTTCTTTTATTATCTCCGGTGTCATTTTATCACCCCTATTCTATAATATATTTTATCACCATATTATTTATTAAGTTAGTGCTGTATTCACTGTGTGCAGATTGATTAAATAATACACCTATTGCATTACCACTTGTCACATATCCAATGGAATTTCTTACATATGTAGAAGTTCCTATTGCTGTTTCAACACCGTCTATATATAGTGTAGCATTATTATCTTTGAGTATTATTTTAACTCTATATTTTATATTTTGTGATAATGATATAGTTGCACTAAACCTTGCGCCACTTGCGTATAAATGGAATCTGTTTACACCTATAACATACACGCCACCGCTTGTATTACTACCGCCAAACGATAATGCAATGCTATCATTTGTTTTTAGTGTCAAATCAAATTCAATCGAAACGCCAATGGATGCAATAGAGAATGTTAATCCGTTTGTGGCATTAGCTGATATTTCACTGTCTGTTATTACGGGTTGGGTTATTATTGTAGCATTATTATAAACTAATGTATCATTCTCAATTCCAATTGTAGCTATATATTCATCTCCACCGCCACCGCCTGATACATTAACATTAATAATATTGTTTTCGGTTGTATCATATGTCCCATTCTGCGTTATATTTATTTCAGTCTGTGTTACTAATGCGCCATCTGATACAACTTTTCCTTCATCTGCTTGTGTGTATGTATTTGGTACATTTACTATTACGGGGTTATATCCTAAAGTATTAGACGTTTTATTATACGTCCCATTACGGGTTATTGTTATGGGTATAACTTCGGGTGTCGGTTGTGGTTGAGGTGCGATAGATTCATTATCATATAATAACACACCGTTTATTAATAGTTCTTCTATTTCTTTTACTTCACTGTCAAACGCTTTATTTACTATTAAATGTACTTTTTCCACTCTTACAAAATTATTACAATCGGATATTTTGCTGTATTGATTAGAGGGTATACCACTAAAATATTCTATATTTCTTGATATCCTTGTTTGTGGACGTTCGATAATTAAGTATGGTATCTTACTACCCATAGCACCAGCGGCACCAGAAAATTGACCACTATGTTGTACATCGGTTTTTACGCGTCCAATTCCTGATAATGTACCCATAACAGCGGGTAACGCCGATCCACCGCTTGCAAGTGTACCAGCCACACCAGCCAGTAAAGACAACGCGCCAGATACTATACCAGTATATGAACCGCTTGAAATAGGGTAACTACATATACAACTACCGCCATACGAAAATACAATGCCGCCGGAACCATCTCTGGATACTGATATATTTGCAAGACATGCTCCCGTTAATACATCAACCTTATATTCTATTGAGATTGTGGAACGCATTATATACGCAACGTCCAAAGGAACAATGCCTATAAAAGGCAAATATATTTTTACGCTTGTGTGGGGGGGATAATCAAATACGTTTCCGAAGTATTCATTAAGCGAAACGGATCCGCAATCAACCGTAGTATATTGAGATGTTACAATTTTTGAGGAAACACCACTATCCAAGTATCCGCAAACGATAGTTCTTTCCCCGCCTGTTATAGGTGTCGCAAATACTTTATGTACACCAATTATGGCTTGCATAGGGTCGTTGAATAGTTTCTTTAGCTGTTCTACAAAATCGGAACTCCACAGCCAACCGCCGAACGCATTAATTTGCGCATGTGTGGGATTGTATATCGCCCACAATGAAGAAGCTGAACCAGTTGGGAGTATGGTTGTAGGAGCGTTACCAGTACCCGTGTTAGGTGTATCAGGCGAAGGCGGTAGTGGTGTATCAGTGTTAGTATCAGTTTGCGTATCATCCAAAGGGTTAGGGTTTTGATTTATGATAACATCAGGCGCAATATCAGGGTTTATTTCAGGGGTTTGAGTTGGATTAGTTTGTGTAATAGGTTCTATTTGCGTTTTATCAGACGGATTATTAATTTGCCACGGTATGGGTATATATGTAATAGTTTGTGTAGTGCCGTCAGGTTGTATCGTATTTTCAGTGATAGGGTTTTGAAATAAATCGGGATAGTTCTGCTTTAATTGCTGTAATACATCATTCAAAGTATTACCAGTTATGTTATCAGGTGGATATTGTGTCGCGCCGTCTATGTCTCTAAACCCTTCTATTTGTTGTCCGCCTTCACTGTCACAATAAAAAGTTGCCCAGCCACATTCTCCACCTTTACTATATTCATATGATGTATCAGTGGTGATAGGGCTTCCAGTTGCCCACCCAACTACCTTAACGCTTTTATTATTATATGTAAATGTACCCCCCGCAGATGTAGTTAGATTCTGTAGTTGTCCTGATATTGGGTTATAAGTAACATGACAAAACACCGCCGTTTCTTCTGTACTTGCAATCAAAATATTACCAGTGTTATTATTTCCACACGCAGTAAAGGGTACATAGTCACCGTAAACGCCCACTAACATTAATTGATTATCATAAACAGTGCCTAACGCCACTACATGCAAATTAGTGTCACCTTCAGGTGAAAACGCTCCACTACTTGTAATATATTTGACAGGTTGTGTTATGCCTAACCCAGACGGAATATTAATAGCTGTCTGTGTATCTGTACCGCCCCATACGCCGCTATCCCTCATTAATTGATAATATTGTGCAAAAATACGTTCGTCTATATATGCGGTAGTTGTCCCATCATCTTTTATATCAAATAAGGTTCTTATAAAACTTTTTCCCGCTTCATTTTGCCCAGCTATTCCCACCCATGTATCAGGGTTTATTGTGGGTAAATGCGCGTCCCACCACTCAGGATTAAAGTTATACAATGTTTGGTCTATTGCTTTACCCAGTTTAGCACCTATATTTATTCCTGTTACACCGAGTGAAACTCGGTCGGCAACCGCTTTTAATGTTTCACCTAGACCTTTTTTGCCTGCTTCTATATACGCCTGCCCCGTTTGGCTGTCACGTCCGAACGATATAGGAAAGTTACCAGTAACGCCACCTCCACCAGTGCCACCATACGATGAGTTATTACTGTTTGATGAAACGGAATCGATTATTTGCTGTATATCATCGGTCTGTCTCGGTGTCATGTAAACGGGTTCTTCATATGTCCACCCTAAAACCGTACCGCTTGAGGTGCTGTCAACCTTCATGCGGGGAATTTGACTTAAGGCATATGATATTTCACTATCCGAAGCATTACCAAAAACAATTTTTCTATATATAGAAGAATCAGAACCAAAATAGTCAACTATTTTTTGTATGTCAGCATTTGTAGCCATTTAACTATTCCCCCCCGCTGTTATAAGAATATATTCCCCTGTTTCCAATAACCCAGACGGGAAAGAAATAATATCCGTAAAATCTTTTACAAGCGTTTTATAAATATCACTTTGCATATACCGACTAATTTGATTTTCCGTTGTATGATTTATAATTGCGTATGAATTTAATATATCCTCTTTGAACGACATTAATACATCACATTTCAGTGATACCGACCAGATACCAGTCCTTATAACGTTAATATCAGTTATAAAATAATATCTATTGAATGAGGGTATATAACAATAATTGAATGTGGTGATAGATTCATCTGAATTTATTCTTATTACCGGGTTAAGTATATCGCTGTTATCACGTAAATAGCCTGTCAAAGTTGTTTCGTTTGTGATATTTTTATTGATAACATTTATTTCTGAATTATTATTGTATAAATAAATGTTCACTATATCACCCCATTTATAATTCCGCACGTGCGGAATTTACCACACGTGCGGGGCGGTTGGTTAGGCAACGAAAAAGACCACAAAGTTTTCGTTGGTGTCATTGAAGTACCCGGAATCCATTTTGAACCAGTTGTTGAAAAATTCCGCTTTGGGGTTGTAGTTGGATGTCACCCGCCTGTCAAAGTTGGTCACACCGAGAGCATCCCGGTCAAACATCACACCGAGAATACCCGATGCCGCAACATTCGTATTGGACGCCGTTTTGACATTGATAGCAGATGTATCAGCAAACGCAAAAGACAAGCCGGATCCCTGCCAGAAGGGAACTTCCTCTGCGTTGGGGAGGCGGGTAAATTGGTCATGGAAAACATCGGATTGCAAGAAAACATTTGCGGCTTTACGGAAATCCGCCAGCATGATAACATGCAACATGTCGGCGGGAGTAAAGCGCGCTTTTGCGCCAATGTTGAACAGGGTGGAAATTTTGGAAAGTCGGGACGCCGTAACACCCATTTCAAACGCCGCAAAACGGATGAAATCGGGAGTTGTGATAGCATTGGAGGGTGTCAGGGTCTGACTGTACCGCTGATTATAGAGATAAAGCAAATTAATTGCCTTAACCCCGCTTTTGCTGTTCAGTGCGGTTTCACCATAGTCAGCCTTGATAGTTTCGGCTGTCATGTTATTGATTGTGCGCATAATCAGGCTGTCAATTTTGACAGTCATTGACTTGTCGATTGCGTTGTACAGCATCGACATAAATCCGTTGAGCTGTTCTGCGTTGCTGAAGCTTTCCTTAACCTGACGCTCAGTGAAAGACATGGGAACCTCAAAAGTCACCCGTTTGTTATAGAACTTTGCGGAGACTTCGGGCTTGTAGAACACGTTGGGGCTGTATTCTTCGCCGTTCTGCAATTCCCAACTCTCATTCTCAGTTGCGTCGGGCATTTCAGCCGTGATTTTTTCCATCACAGAGCCGAACTCCCAGCCGTCCATCAGAACAGAGGGGGCGGATCCGGAGTAGGGGCGATTAACGAAAATCACGCGTCCAATGTGATTCACAAGGGAACGAACGTAGTTGTCAACCGCCGAAGCGTTGAAAACTGCAACACCCACGTCCACAATGTTGGACAAATCCTCTGCAACCGTCAATTCAGTTTCGCCCAGAATTTCAGACGTTACTGAATTCATAATTTCATAAATTTGGGTCACCTGCATTTATGTCACCTCTTTAATAAATCTGTATTGTCATAACCCCATCAATGTTGGGAAATAGTACATTTATAAAGAAATTCCATTTCCATAAATCAATGTCAGATTGTAACATCTGCTGCGTTGTGGTCACACCAATATTACCATGGCGTGTCAATTGATGAGTTTTATTTTCTCTGTCTGACCCAGTGTGTGCATGGGTTTGTGTTCCTGTCTCATTTATAGTGTTTTCGTTTTCCTGTGTACCCGTGTTACCCTCATTTATATTATATTGTGTTTGCTCTGTTCCTGTTCTCTGTATGGTGTCTGTTCCTGTGTTAGTCTCTGTTCCTGTGTCAGATGGTTGTGATTCTTCACTATTAAAGCCGTAAATACCACTGTTTACAGTGCGGGTTGTGTTAGGTGTATTTGTTTCTGTGATATTTGGTGTATTTGTTTCTGTTCCTGTTTTAGTGTGTGTGAGGTTGTCAGTACGTGTATTCTCACTATTTTTTGTAAGATTATCAGTGCGGGTTATTGTTTCCCCATGCAGTATAGTTGATTCGTCCGCCCCATTTTCAATCATATTATAGTTTTCAGCGGGTTCATACTCTGTATTGTAAACATCCCACATTCTTTCCCAGTTCTTACTAAATAGTGAAAATATTATATTTGCTATGGTTGTTTGTTGTTCATCAGTTAGGGTGTCGTTGTCCCCTAAAATATTCTCAATCAATGGGGATATAATCTTTTTACCAGAATGTTCGCCGTAATAATATATATCCAGCAATTGAGATATATTCAATGACGCCCACGGGGGATTTAATGATTGAAGTTTTTCAATTATTCCAATTCCCCCATTTAAGGGGTTAGGTGATACTTTAATCAGGGGGATTAATTTCATTTTCTTCATTTTCATTTTCCCCCTTTTCCATGTTTTCTAATTCTTTTTCGTGTTCTATCTCGTTTTCTTTCCAACTTGACGCAAGGTCTACTGTTATATTAGTACCAAACATAGCATTTACTTTTTCTGCGTATAATTTGCGATTATTCAACATATCATCCACTAAAGGCGATAAAGCATCATTATTCAATTGTGATTCATCTGCATTTATGCTTTCGCGTTTCATATTGTAATTAGCATTTAATCCCACTTCATTGAACCAAGACGCTTTATTATATTGCATTAGTTCGATTAAGTCAGTGATAATAGCATGTGCGCCAGACGTTGAAAAGGGAGTTGCTTTTAAGTCCTCAAAAAATTTTGTTTCGCCCACAATGGATAATTTGCCTTCAATAATGTCGGATATATATTTTTCTGCGCTTTTGCGTGTTCTATCATCCTGTGCAGAAATAAGAGAAATAATACGACTGTTTATGTTTGCTGTGTACATAGATATCTCTGTTTCTGTCATGCTTGACGCATAACGTTTGCAGAGGGGGAGCAACCCCATTATATAACTATCATTAAGCATTACTATGCAATCTTTATTTATTGTGGCGTTGACTGATAATTTTTGTGCGGGATTTGCTATGGTGTATAGTGTTGGTCTGTAATAAGCATCGGGTTCACCGCCAAACCCGCCTGTATATACAAATAAATCGCCTTTATATTTATAAAAAGCACAATGAGCATTTACTTGTAAGTATATCTCTAACATGCGTTCGGGTATAGTGTCGGGGAGATTATTCCATTTGAACATGGTGATTGTGCGATTAAGCATATATTTTATGATTGATTGTGATATTTCTTTTTTGTTGGTTGGGTCGTATTCACCGAAACCGGGTAGAATTTGTGATAGAAAATCGTTATAACGTCTTACTTGTCGGTCTGTATTACTCAATGTTTCACCCCCTTTTCCGCACGTGCGGAATGTATTTGAATATGGGTTTACACCCATATTCTATAAATGAAGAGAAATTCCTGCGTGGGTCTATTATGTATAGAATATTAATGATAGTTTGTGGGAAATGTAGTAAGAATATAGTAAGAATTTGTCCACCCTGCACAAAAGAAAATCAAAATCTTAACATCTGTACCATTATCAACCATCGCCCCCGTTATCAGTAAATTGACGCAGGTTTTTGCAAGTGTGGG
>Ga0326512_10002322_pt1 | contig 14092 bp, 10 predicted proteins | sample 1_2617_0518_D_FD_203652 | JGI IMG/M metagenome (GOLD analysis project Ga0326512, IMG submission 203652) | Bovine rumen microbial communities from UC Davis, California, United States - 1_2617_0518 | ecosystem: Host-associated > Mammals > Digestive system > Stomach > Rumen | place: USA... | reverse complement strand
TGACGCTTGATGCAAATATCCTAATTGTCGAAACATTATTGGGTCAACAGGTGACGGTATTACCTTTTGAAGGGAAGTATGCCAACATCAGTAAGCTGCCCGATGGCATCTATGTGATGCGCTCATTAGGCAGAAAAAGCCGAAATCATCGACTCGGCTATTTCAGTATAAAGAGGACAAAATAGTTAGTTCAGCAATATCTGTACTATGCGTTCTGCTGTACGTCCATCCCATCGGTCAGGAAGGCTACTGCTCTTCCATTCATGCTTTTTAAGGGAGTCTAAATACTGGGCCATCAATGTAGGATCACCTCCAACAAGAACATTGGTTCCCTGCGTGACCGTCTCCTGATGCTCAGTGTAATTGTTTAATGTGATACATGGTACCCCATTGAAGGTTGCTTCTTCGGCCACATTGCCAGAATCGGTGATAACACCAGCGGCGTGTGCTGTAAGCCAACCAAACTCCAAATATGGTAGAGATTCCATCAAAAGCAGATTAGGAGCCGATTGATATAATTCTGAAATCACTTGATAGGCCTGGCCACGCAAAGGTGCCACCAATCGAAGTCCTGAATTAATAACACAGTCAAGCATCTTCCTCAGCCCCTCTTTATCAGCTAACAAAGCCTTGCGATTCAATGTGAGGACAAGATATGGTTTATCAAGACCTTCAATTGACGGTTTCTGCAAGCGATTACGATTAAAGCGGAGGGTGTCCATAAGAATATTTCCTACAAGGAAAGTCTGTGAGTGTTCGCTTTGTTGTTCACGTGTAGCCACGCTATTGCTCTTCACGCCAGCTGTAAACAAAAAGTCGCTCAGTGCGTCAATTACAAGACGATTGATCTCCTTTGGCATGTTGATATCGAAAGACCGGGTGCCGGCTACAAGATGAGCGAGTTTGATGCCACGCTTCTTGGCGGTGATGGCTGCTGCCATCGTAGAGGCAAGGTCATCGACAACAATCACGACATCAGTTTCGTGTTTGTCAAGATACTTGTCAAATTGCCCCATTACCTGAGCTGTAATCTCGTTCAATCGCTGACTGACCACACCTAAATAGACATGAGGACGGGGCATTTGTAAATCTTCGAACAGCGTGGGTTCAAGCGAAGGATCGTCCTCACTTCCAGAAAATACCAATTGATAAGTGGCATTATCTTGCTTTTCAATAGCTCGAATCAACGGAGCTACCTTCATAAAATTAGGTCTTGCTCCAACGATTATGCATATATTCATATTGCAAAACGATTTATTGAATCTACAAGCTCTCGCATTCCTTAATCCACAAAGTGCTTAGGGCATCACTTGGCATACGCCAGTCGCCACGAGGAGAAAGACTGACAGAACCAACTTTAGGTCCATCGGGCAGACATGAGCGCTTGAACTGCTGATTGAAGAATCGGCGACAGAAGGTCTGGAGCCAGCGCTTGATGGTCTCATCATCATATTTTCCGGCAAATGACTTCCGTGCCATCAAGAAAATCTTAATAGGACGAAAACCCATACGCAGGAAATAATAGAGGAAGAAATCATGCAACTCGTAAGGACCCACAAGGTCTTCAGTCTTTTGCTGTATATTTCCTTCGTTGTCAGCAGGCATGAGTTCTGGCGAGATAGGTGTATTAACCACATCAAGAAGTGTGTCACGTTGTGCCATGAACTCAGGCTGTTGAGCCGTGTATCTAATAAGATACTGGACAAGCGTCTTGGGTACTCCTGCATTAACACCATACATGGACATGTGGTCACCATTATAAGTACACCAGCCAAGTGCCAATTCCGAAAGGTCGCCTGTACCGATTACCATTCCTGCGACCTTGTTAGCTACATCCATTAGTATTTGAGTACGTTCTCTGGCTTGTGAGTTCTCATAGGTCACGTCGTGTTGTTGCAAGTCGTGACCAATATCCTCAAAGTGTTGGGTGACGGCTTTGGCGATGTTGATCTCACGACGAGTGATTCCTAACGAGTCCATCAGTTGCAGGGCATTCTGATAAGTTCTGTCGGTGGTACCAAAACCAGGCATAGTAATACCGATGATTCCTTTCCTATCCAGCTTTAACATGTCGAAGGCACGAACCGTTATTAGCAATGCCAGCGTAGAATCAAGACCGCCGCTGATGCCAATGACTGCTCTGGCAGAATGTGTATGCTCCAGTCGACGGCATAATCCCAAAGTCTGAATGTTTAGAATCTCTTCACAAGTGTCTTCCATCTTCCCTGCTTTGGGGATAAAAGGATGAGGGTCGAATTGGCGGATCAACTCAAATTCGCGAGGATTCACAATCTTACAATCTACGACACGGCCTTCGGCATTGTTTTGTGCAGTACGGAAAGTTGTGTTGTTCTGCCTGTCAGAACGCAGACGTTCTACATCAATTTGCTCAATAATCATTTGAGCCTGCATGGAGAATCGTTTTGCCTCTGACAAGACTCGTCCATTTTCAATGATGAAAGCATTGCCGCCAAACACAACGTCTTGTGTACTTTCACCATAACCACATGACGAATACACATAGCCACTCATAGTTCGAGCACTCTGTTGACAGAGCAGAGAGCGGAGATATTCATGCTTTCCTATCAGTTCATCACTGGCTGAAAGGTTGAAAATAATGTCGGCTCCAGCCATTGCCAACTTGTTGCTTGGCGGTAACGGTGCCCAAACATCCTCGCAAATCTCAACCCCAAAGCGTACACCATCTGAAGTCTGGAAAAGAAGAGGCTCAAAAGAAACATGGACAGGCGATCCTGCCAGATATATTTCCTGAGACTGCAAGTCAGTAGCCGAGGCAAACCAACGCTTTTCGTAGAATTCGTTGTAGTTGGGGAGATATGTCTTCGGAATGATGCCAAGGATAGAACCACGCTGGATGACCACAGCGCAATTGAACAACATGGAACCAATGCGTACTGGTACGCCAACGATGCTCACCACATCAAGCTTTCGAGTGAAATCAAGCAAAACAAGCAAGGCTTCCTCAGCCTTTTCTATCAAAAGCTGTTGGCGGAACAAATCCTGACAACTATATCCTGTAAGACAGAGTTCTGGAAACACCATCACCTCTACACCTTGACTTTCGGCCTGGGTAATGAGTTCCTCAATCTGTTGAACGTTGTAGGTGGTGTCAGCTACTCGAACACTTGGGATGGCAGAAGCCACCTTGATAAATCCATATTTCATATTATTCTATTTTATAGTTACTTGTGTAGCACCATAGCCATATTCTTGGAACGATGCGTCTTGATAAGTATATTGCTTGAAACGGTATTGCAATTCATTGATGAGTGCCCGGCGCAATACGCCTTCTCCTTTGCCGTGAATGAATACAATTTTCATTCCACGCTGCTTTTCATGCTCTTTCAATGTCTTACGAAACACATCAAGCTGATAATTCAGAATGTCTACAGCCGACATTCCATTTGTTGTTTCCAATATTTCGTCAGCATGCAGATCGATAACGAGTGGTTCATTGCCATTCCCGTCTTTGCGAGCAGGAGCAACAAGCGGTCTTGCAGGCTTTACTTCAGCTTTCTGATACATATTCTCCTTCAATTGCTGTGCGTCAATGACGAGCGAACGAGCAGGCTTGTCATTCTCCACAATAGTATGGATGAGGGCAGGTTGCTCAAAAAAGTCATTGTCTTGAAAAGTATGGAGTTTGTAGAATTTCACACCATCAATGCGCAGTTGAACGTCGACCGTTGGCTTAATCATGAAGTTCTTGTCTCGCTTATAAGCCATCAGTTGTACGCAAACGCGTTCCATTTCACTCAAATTCTCTCGACCGAACTCCTCGATAAATTGCTTCGTATTGGGTTCAACCTCAGCAGTTGCACGAAATTTCCATCCGGCACCCTCAGCCGAAAGATAAGTGAAGCGGACATAGTAATTGGAGTCGTTGATGAAATAAGTTTCGAAACGGGTTTGCGATAGTTCCTTCACATCGATAGGCACAAATGCAAGATAAGCCGAGAGTTGTTCCCCACCTTTTCTTTCCATCGGCTGGGCCTTGAAGTTGACAGGCTTATCGGCAGGCTCTGCTTCTTTTACTTCAGTTGTCTTTGGAGCCATCCCTTTCTGCTTCACCTCTACCACATGACTGGTATCATAGTTTTCTTCGCCTATTACTACGACTTCAGACTTCAACATGGGAACTTCAAAGCCATCTTCGTCTTCAACCAGCACCACATTGCTTCCTTTGAAGCCCGATACACGACCACCACCAGTCTCACTGAGAAATCTTACTTTATCTCCTATTTTCATATTTGTATGCTATCTTTTATGGAATTAACAAAGAACTATCGCCATAACTAAGGAAACGGAAGTCGTGAGTCAGGGCGTAGTCATATATCTTATGCCAATCGCCATGCACGAAGGCACTTACCAACAACAACAGAGTTGACTGTGGTTGATGGAAGTTGGTCACGAGCATTTTGACGATTTTATATTCATATCCAGGGGCAATGATAATCTGTGTACTCGAATGAAGAACATCCTGATGGTGTCTCTCCATCCATGTGATGATATTGCCAATGGCCTGAGAGACGGGTATCTCTTGATGAGGAGAGTATGGTTCCCATTGACATACATGAAGATCAGCTTCCTGACAATCGGGATTGGCTTGAAGATGCAATCCCATATAGTAGAGACTCTCCAAGGTCCTCACGCTGGTAGTGCCTACAGCAATTGCTTGACAATCGTGAGCCATCAGTTTTTCCAATGTCTGTCGATGCACGCTGACATATTCAGTATGCATCTCATGGCCCTCAATCTCTTCGCTCTTTACAGGCTTAAAGGTGCCGGCCCCTACATGCAAAGTCACTTCCTCACGATCAATATAGTGTGCGTCAATTGCGGAAAGGACTTCAGGTGTAAAGTGAAGTCCAGCTGTTGGAGCAGCAACGCTACCCTTGATTTTCGAATAAACTGTCTGGTAAGTGGTCTTGTCGCTCTCCTGTGTCTTTCGATTTAAATAAGGTGGAATGGGTAGTTCACCCATCGCTTCCAGAATATCAGCGAAGGAAATCAGGTCATTATCCCAGTCAAAATCTATCCAATGGCTTGTACCATGAACAGCACCACGAGTCACTTGGATAGTGGTTTCCTGCTGGTTGATAGTAATTGTTCTCGTAAGCGCCCCTTCTTTCCACTTCTTTAGATTGCCCACCAAACAAAGCCAGGAACAATGGCTGCGCGTCTGAAACATTTGCTCGTAGTCGGCAGGCTGTGCAGGTTCTAATAGAAAAACCTCAATTAGCGCACCAGTTTCTTTATGGAAATGCAGGCGAGCCTGAATAACCTTTGTATTGTTGAATACCATCAATGCTCCTTTGGGCAAATAGTTGGGCAAGTTATAAAAAATATCTTCGCCAACTACACCTTTATTATATATAAGAAGCTTAGAGTGGTCTCGACGAGGCAAAGGAAACTTGGCAATGCGCTCGTCGGGCAAAGGATAATTGTAGTCGCTGATATGAATATGTTTCGTTTCCATCATCATTTCTTTACACATAGAGGAAGTAACAACCTCTTAAAACAGCATAGATAAGCGTGAAGATGAGAACGCTAATTACTACGTCTACATCTTCGATTTGATAACCTGTTGGCGTATATTGGGTCGAAATATAGGTCTGTTTTTTCTGCACGATACCAACAACACGATAGTGAAGGTACCAAACTGCCGTGCCAACGATTCCACCCCAAAGTAGGCCGAAAAGGATATCACCAGGATAATGAACGCCAAGATACATGCGTGTCCAGCAGTTGATGAGTGACCACCCTATCAAGAAGAAAGACAACAATCGACTGCGCACAAGCAAAGAGAAAAACACGGCAATGCTGAACGTGTTGCTGGCGTGGGCCGAGAAGAACCCATAATTACCACCACGATAGTCATTCACCACATCAACCATCATGCCTATCTCTGGATCGTGTGTCGGACGCCAACGGGCAACGTTAGGTTTGACTAACATATCGTCAAGGGTGCCGGCAATCAATACGCAGAGTCCGGCACATACCACAATGAAGGCTATCTTCTGAACAGCATCATTGTTTTTTAGAACCAGATAGAACAGCGAGATATAGAGAGGAATCCACGTGGCGGCAGTGGTCAATGTCTTCACCATTCCATCAAGAAACAATGACTGGCTACCGTTGACCATCAACAGTAGCTGCTTGTCAAACTCTATCAATACATTCCAGTCCAATGTGTCAATGATTTATTATTTGTTAATCACTTAGATCACTTCTATCTGCTTGCTCTCCACCCAACCCTGCTTTCCGTCAGGAACGCGAACTTCTTTCCAGTCGCGCATGGAATCATCGGTAATGTGAACTTTAGTGCCTTCATGCAGGATAAACAAGTCGGTGCCATCCTTGGCGGGTGTACTCTTCACATTTACGGCTCCCTCGATAATAATAGCTCCTCGACGATCGCTCAGTTCCACCTTCTGTTGCCAGGCAAAGAGATTGCCTAACAAAAAGAGTATCAGCATGGCTATGGCTCCAAAGAATCCTAACTTGCGCTCCCATACTGGGTCGGAAAAGAGATAGACTAAGGCAAGGATAATGGCAAGAGCCAATGAAATCAATGCCATACGTGCCCACCCGTCGACACTGCCAAGATTGAGCAATGAATGATACCAAGTGACAAGGAACATTTCCGATTCGGGCACTATCTTGTCCACCGTCTTGCTTTGAGCCATCTGCAAGTTGAAGCGAATGTCGGCATCGGCAGGAGCCAGCAACAAGGCACGTTCATAGTTCAGCACGGCACGAGTGATATTGTCCTGTCGATAATAGGCATTACCCAAGTTGTAGTACAATTCGGCACTTTGTCCATTTTTAAGCACTTCCTCATATAGACGGACGGCTTGCTGATAATTGCCATGCACGTAGGCACTGTCTCCTTCGGCCTTTGTCGCGGCTTGGGTGGCCAGTGGTATCAGCAATAGCAAGAGCAGTACTGACTTGACCGATGTTTTCACTTTCTTTTTCATCACGCTCTCGATATGTTCAATAGCCGTCATAGCTTTTTCATATACCTTATTCATATTACCCTTAGGGTCACCAGGGGCATAGCGTTCGAACTCACATTCATCAATGGCGCCAATGAAATCGTCTATCGTTGATTGGTCAACATTACGATCAGCAAGCCTGCTTGCAATATTATCGTGCGAAAGCTTTTCAACAGGAATATTCAATTTGTCTCCAACATAGCCCCAAAGTGCACGCAGCACCTCATCATAGAACTGGCTTGGTTTGTTTTCTTTCATCAATTGAGTTGCCTTGCGTAGTCTTTTTGTTGCCACCTTGTTAGCCTTTTTGCCACGACTCTTTACCAAATCGGCATTGTCTATGGCACGCTGACGGAACACGAACAGGAGCACAACAAATATCAAGAAGAGAACGGCCAGGGCAATCCAATAGCCTATACTTCCAAAGAAGAACTCTCCATCTTGTTTCAGGTCGGTGTCACCCAACTTGATGTGGCGAATGTCTTTAGCCAAGAGTTGTACGTCTTCCTGACCTGTAAAGTTCTGAACGGTATTAACTCCACCTTCGCCTTTAGATACTTTTAGGTGGAAGTTGGCTGTGTGTATAGTTTTGTATTGTTTCGAGGCTGTATCAAAATAAGTAAACTCGACGGCTGGGACTTCAAACTCGCCTTGATGACGGGGTACGGCCAGATACTCATACACCATCGAACCCTCCACACCATTGGTTGTCAAGTGTGTCTTATCAGTCACTTTGGCATCATACGTGTCAAAGTCCTTTGGGAAATTGACAACAGGTTGCTTGATAAGCTTCAAGTTACCCACACCATTCACCACAATACGTAGAGTGACAGGGTCGTTGGCTTTCAGTTCCGTCTTGTCTATTGTGGCCGAAATATTAAACTGCCCTACGCCACCAGAGAAGTTGGTAGGCCGCTGGGGAAGTGGGTCAACTTGAATCTCAATGCCTGGTGCGCGAATCTGCTTCTTCACTTCCACATAGCTGCTACCGCCATTGAAGAAGGCTTCGAAAGGATCAATATTTCGATTCTGTTGCACCACAATGCCATTAAAAGTAATTTCTGGAATCTGCAGCTTGCCCGTAATCTGAGGGAACATGACATACTGGCTCCAAGTCACCGTTCTATAAGGCTTGCCGTTAAACTGCTCAATGGAGAAACTTTTCTGTTGTGGGAGTGGAATTTCCTGAGTGTGAAAGCCCTTTAGATCAGGCATTTTACCTTCAAGTTGCGTCAAATCCACAAGAGTGTAAACTTTATAAGTGAGTAGAACTGGCTCTTGCTCCACAACTCGTTTCTTAGAGGCGCTAACTTTTATAAAGAGATCGCTACCAGAAATGGCTGTGCCGGCAGCACGTGGTTGTTGATGCTGTTGTTGCTGACTATGCGAACCGCCTTGACCAGTAGACTGTTGAGCCTGTCCGCTTACCACAATCTTCACGGTGTTCGATGCTACCTGTTTGCCGTCTACATTTACATGAGCTGCCGGAATGGTGAAAGTACCATTCTTCGTAGCACTAAGAATATAAGTATAGGTGACCGACGACGACTGCGTAGTCTTGCCGTTGATAATCTGAAAACTTGATTGGGTCGATGTGCTTGGACCCATCAGCACCTCAAAAGCATCTGGAATCTGACCAACGCTGAACCCACTGACATCCTGCGTATTGGCAGTATATTGCAAGCGGAATTGCTGTCCAACAGCAACCTGCTGGGGAGCTCGCCCTGTCAATGTCTGCGCCAATGCCGCATGAAGCACGGTCATTACGAAAACTATTGTTAGAAGAATCTTTGTTCTCATCACTTCATTCACATTATTTGTTTGAACATGCAAAGTTATTGCTTTTCCGTGAATTACGCAAAACTCTTAACATTCTTTAGATGTGATTGCTTGGTAGTGAGAGGATAGCCTCTTTCCACATACTTCTTTGCCACATAAAAATAGCCAAAACTTTTGGTGGGATGAGAATTAATTCGTACTTTTGCAAATTATAAAGTTGAAATATGGCATCAGACAAGATTAGAATAAAGGATATTGCCGAAAGGGCAGGAGTTAGTGTAGGCACAGTTGACCGTGTGTTGCACAACAGACCTAACGTGTCGAAAGGGGCCTTGGAGAAGGTGAACAAGGCTTTGGAAGAAATGGACTACCAGCCAAACATGTATGCTTCAGCATTAGCTTACAATAAATCGTACACTTTCTATCTTATTATTCCTCGCCACGACAGTGAAGCCTATTGGGAGGAGATTGAAGAAGGGGCCAATGCTGCTACAGAGCGTAGGCGCGACTTTGGCATTAAATTGAAACTTCTTTATTATGAGCGATTTAACGCACCTTCTTTTACGCGAATTGCCAACGAATGTCTGAAAGAGAACCCTGACGGGGTCATCATGGTACCTGCCAAACTTGATGTGACGACACGTTTTGCCACACAACTACAGGATTCTAACGTACCCTTCATTCTGCTCGACTCTTATCTACCCGACTTGAAGCCACTGGCTTTCTACGGACAGGACTCGTTTCAGAGCGGTTACTTTGCTGCACGCATGCTGATGCTTATTGCTTCGAAAGAGAAGGAAATCATGATTATGAAGCAGTTGAAGAACGGACACGTTGGATCGAAACAGCAGTCAAACCGCGAAACTGGCTTCCGTCATTACATGCATGACCACTTCCCTGATATCGAGATTACGGAGCTTGATTTGCCGCTTGACGAAAAGCGTGACAAGTATGACGGCATTTTGGAAGAGTTCTTTACTACGCATCCTCATGTGCATCATTGCATCACCTTTAATTCCAAGGCACACTTAGTAGGCGACTTCCTGCGTCGCACCAACCGCCGAAATGTGCAAATCATGGGCTACGACATGGTACCCAAGAATGAGGAGTGTGTGAAACAGGGAAGTATCTCGTTCCTTATTGCCCAACATGCCTATCGCCAAGGATGGTCGTGTGTGGAAACCCTTTTCGAGGCCATCGTGCTGAAGAAGGAAGTGAACCCTGTGAACTATATGCCCATTGAACTACTTACCAAAGAGAACGTTGCGTTTTATCGTCGCACGTATAATGGATAAAAAACTAATCAAATACAAATCAAAAAATGGCACAAGCAACATTTCTAAAAATTAATCCCGCCGACTCGGTGGTAGTATGTCTGAATGAAAAGAAGAAGGGTGACGTCATTGAAGTGGACGGACTTCAAGTTACGCTGACAGAAGATGTTCCTGCTGGTCACAAAGTGTTGATCAAGGACGTGAAAGAAGGTGAAAATATCATCAAATATGGCTACCCCATCGGACATGCACGTAAGGACCTGAAGGCTGGAGACTGGGTGAATGAGAACAACTTGAAAACCAACTTGAGCGGAACGCTGGAGTACACTTATCAACCTGTAGGTGAGCAATTACAAATTAAGAAGGAAAACCGTACCTTTAAAGGATTTGTTCGTAAGAATGGTGATGTGGGTGTGCGTAATGAAATATGGATTGTGCCCACCGTCGGTTGTGTCAACGGCATTGCAGAACGACTGGTCAATCAATTAAAGGAAGAGGTGAAGACAAATAGTGAAGCTCCTCTCCCCATTCATGCTTGGCACCACAATTATGGTTGCTCACAACTCTCGGGCGACCATGAGAACACTCGCAAGGTGTTGCGTGACATAGTTCTTCATCCCAATGCAGGTGCCGTGCTGGTGTTGGCATTAGGTTGTGAGAACAATCAGCCCGATGACTTCATGAACTTCCTTGGTGACTATGACAAGGAGCGCATCCGTCTGTTAGTGACCCAGAGAGTAGAAGGTGACGAGGTGGAAGAAGGTATGAAGGTGTTGCGTGAGCTCTATGCCATAGCCAGTCAGGATCAACGTGTGGAAGTTCCTGTGAGCAAGCTGCGTGTAGGTCTGAAATGTGGTGGCAGCGATGGCTTCAGCGGTATCACGGCCAATCCTCTGGTGGGCGAGTTCAGCGACTGGCTCGTAGCTCAGGGTGGAACCAGTGTGCTGACAGAAGTGCCTGAAATGTTTGGCGCTGAGACCATTTTGATGAACCGCTGCGAGACACCTGAGCTGTTTGAGAAGACAGTTTCAATGATTAATAACTTCAAGGAGTACTTCCTGAGTCATGGAGAGCCTGTTGGCGAGAATCCTTCTCCAGGCAACAAGGCTGGTGGCATCTCCACTCTTGAAGATAAGGCACTCGGCTGTACGCAGAAGTGCGGACGTGCTCCCGTGAGTGGTGTTATGGAGTATGGCGACCGTCTGCAGTCAACGGGTCTTAACTTGCTTTCGGCTCCTGGCAACGACCTTGTAGCTGCTACCGCCCTTGCCTCTTGTGGCTGTCACTTGGTGCTCTTCACAACGGGTCGTGGCACACCTTTCGGCACTTTTGTTCCAACGATGAAGATTGCCACCAATCCGACGCTTGCAGCACGCAAGCCCAACTGGGTGGACTTCTCTGCTGGCCAGCTCATTGAAGGACGCACGATGGAGGAACTTGTTCCTGAGTTCATTGACAAGGTGCTCAGCGTAGCTTCTGGCCAGTTGGCTCGCAACGAAGAGAATGGCTATCGCGAAATTTCCATTTTCAAGAATGGCGTAACACTGTAGAATTTAAAATAATATCGTAAATGAAGAAAGGATTCTTGGCATTATCACCACTACTGGTGTTTGTCACGCTATATTTAGTCACGAGCATCATTGCTCGTGACTTCTATAAAGTGCCCATCACCGTAGCCTTCATGATGTCAAGTATCTATGCTATTGCCATAACCAGAGGCAAACTGCAACGGCGCATCAACGTATTCAGCCGCGGAGCAGGCACGCCTCAGATGATACTCATGATCTGGATCTTCATCTTGGCCGGTGCTTTTGCTCATTCGGCCAAGGTGATGGGTTCCATTGATGCTACGGTCAACTTGACACTTGCTTTCTTGCCAGGTGAAATGCTCTTGGCAGGATTGTTTCTTGCCGCCTGCTTCATCTCTTTGAGTATTGGCACAAGTGTGGGTACGATTGTCGCTCTGACGCCTATTGCTGCAGGCGTGGCCTCCCAGATAAACATTTCTATTCCTCTGGTGGTCGGTGTGGTAGTGGGCGGTTCGCTGTTTGGCGACAACCTTTCTTTCATTAGCGATACGACGATTGTTTCTACTCAGACACAAGGATGCAAGCTGAGCGACAAGTTCCGTGTCAACGCTTTCATCGTGGTGCCTGCTGCGCTGGTGATCCTTGGTGCCTATCTGTTCATTGGCAGGGGAATTGTCTCCCCGCATGAGGTTCCTGACACCGAAGTGCTGAAGGTCCTACCCTATTTGGTGGTGCTCATTACGGCTATCTTCGGCCTAAACGTTATGGCTGTGCTTACATTAGGCATTGTCCTGACAGGAGCCATCGGACTGATACTTGGCGCCTTTGACATCTATGGATGGTTTCGCGCAATGGGTGACGGTATAGTCGGCATGGGCGAACTGATTATTATCACCATGATGGCGGGTGGCCTGCTCGAAGTCATCAAGCACAATGGTGGTATTGACTATATCATTGAGAGACTGACACGTCACGTCAACGGCAAGCGTGGTGCCGAGCTTTCGATTGCTGCCTTGGTGAGTATTGTGGATGTATGTACTGCCAACAATACCGTAGCCATTATCACCGTTGGTGGCATTACTCGAAAAATAGGCGAACGCTTTGGCCTTGACCCACGAAAGTGTGCATCTCTGCTTGATACGTTCTCCTGTGCCGTACAGGGCACAATTCCCTATGGCGCACAGTTGCTTATGGCCGCAGGTCTGGCATCTATCAATCCCATTACCATAGTGCCTTACCTCTTCTACCCCTTGGCTATTGGCCTTGCTGCATTGTTGGCTATCTTTTTACGTTATCCCAGACGCTATTCATAATTTACGGTATGGATATTATCAGAAGGAATTTTTTCAGATTGCTTCGTTCTGGTGCCTTTGACGAATCAGAACAGATTGAGCCCATGTCGGCATGGAAATGGCAGCGCGTCTACCAATATGCTATGATGCACGGTGTAGCAGCCCTGCTCTACCAAGGTATTGTTCGCTGTCAGCAGCAGTTTTTCTTGCAGATACCGCCTTCGTTGATGGCACAATGGGAAAAGACCGTAAGTGATATCAAGCAGGAGAATGTGAAAAACAACCTGCATATAACGGAGCTTTTCGCTCTAATGGGACGGATGCAGCTACGTCCCGTACTGTTGCGGGGGCAAGGCATGTCCATCCTCTACGATACCCCTTTGCTTCACACGCCTGAAGGCATTGATGTATTTTTCCCCTATGAGACGCAAGGCAAGAAGGCCGACCAATGGGCATGGGATAACGGAATGAACGTCGATGACAACGGAAACCTAACCTATGAATGGCAACAGACGATTGTCACGCATCATCATCGCCTTGTTCGTCTTTCCAACCACATTCATAGTCGCACATTGCATAGCATCGTGGAAAAAGAGTTTCGCGAGAGCTCACCCACATTTCTGACTATCGACGGGATGCGCATCGAACAACTCTCGCCCACTCTAACGCTTCTACACATGTTGCTGGCCAACACCTGCCATTTGCTCAACGATGGCGTACAGCTCAATCTGTTGGTTGACCTGGGTGTTTTTTTGCGTAAAATGGGGGATAAGGTTGATTACGTAAAACTACAGTCTTGGATAGCTCGTCTACGCATGAAGAACGTTGTACAGTTGACAGGCACTTTATTGATAGAGCTATTTGCTTTCAGTCGTGAAGAATTGCCGTTTATGTCTGGAGGAAAGTCCAACACTCAGTTGGTCATGGAAGAGTTATTCAACCAGCGCCCCTCTTACGAATGGCATTTCCAGCAGGGCAATGATATCTTTGTGCATACAGCAAACTCGTCAGCCATGTTCTGGCAGGTGCGTCACACGGCCCGCTATTTCCGCTATTACCCCACTGAAAGCACTACCAATCTCTTCACTTCCTTCGCTCATTCCCTTTCCCATATTGAGGAGTAGCCAAATTTAGCTATGATTGTTGTTGATAAGTAAAAATAGTCAACAATACACATTGTTAATATTAAAAGGCTC
>Ga0326512_10002321_pt1 | contig 14092 bp, 10 predicted proteins | sample 1_2617_0518_D_FD_203652 | JGI IMG/M metagenome (GOLD analysis project Ga0326512, IMG submission 203652) | Bovine rumen microbial communities from UC Davis, California, United States - 1_2617_0518 | ecosystem: Host-associated > Mammals > Digestive system > Stomach > Rumen | place: USA... | reverse complement strand
CATCGAGAGTACGGGCAAGGGTACGGTAAAGGATGTATGGGTAGAACTGGAGAGAAACGGAGAATATCCAGCCCCTGTCGACGGTGTCGTCTGCTGTGAAGACCCAGCCAATATCCTCGACGGTGAGACGCTCGACAAAATCATCTACATCAATCCTATAGAGGGTACGAATATCAAGGCAGTGAGCTTTAGTCTCGACCAAGAGGGCTATATGCACAACGGAAAGATGATGGGCGACCACTTCCCCCTCGCCGCTACCTTTACAGTGGAAGACAGCAAGGCGACGGGCATTGACGAAGCCATGCATCCGAATGGTGACGGAGAAACGATGAATGGCAAACAGGTATACAACCTGAACGGACAAAGGCTGCGTGTAGGCGAGCATGGCTCAGGAATGGGCATCGGGAAGTCTGGCAAGGGCGTGTATATCGAAAGCAATGGAAAGGAAACACGTAAACGTATCATGAAATAATCCGCTACAACGATGAAAAGAAATATACTTACATTGCTGGCCCTCGTGGCAATAGTTCTGTCGGCCAGTGCTCAGGATATCTCTTATAAGATTATCTATGACAACGACACCACCATCAAAGTCAAGGCAGGCGGAGTCAATCTGGGCTCACGTGACGTGCGTCGTATCATCTATGAGTATCCGTCAAAAGATGCCGACGGCAATACCGTCACCATCAGTGGTGTGATGATGATTCCCTCCGACATCATCAACGGCACCCCCTGCGATGGTATCATGCTCTTCAACCGCCCCACTTTAGGATCGCCGGAAGAGTGCCCGTCATCGGGTAATCAAGAGCTGATAAACGGTCTGATAGCCAATCCACTGAAGCCAAACTACATCCTCGTGATGAGCGACTTCATAGGCTATGGGTCGTCAAGCGAATACCCTTCATTCTACCTCAGCGGTGATGTGAATGCCCGCAACTCGCTCGACGGACTGCTGGCTGCTCGTCAGATACTCGACGACCAGCAGTTGCCTCAGGGCAAGTATCTTTTTAACCTGGGATTCTCGCAGGGTGGCTCGGAAAGCTTCTACGTGGCCAAATTGCGCGATATGGAGTACAAGGACAAAGGCATCACCTTCACTAAAACCTTCGCTGGTGGCGGCCCCACCGACTTAGTCGTGGCCTACAAGGAGTATGTGGAGAAAGACTGGTGCGAAGACTGCAAGGACGCCATCATGATGATGATTTCATGTGTGGAGAACTGCCACTTAGACATTGACTACAAAGACCTGTTTAAGGAACCGCTGGCCTCTGGTGCGAAAGAGTATGTGAAAACCAAGATGAAGTCAACACTCAGCGACTATGGTGTCAACGTGGAGGACTCGCTCCATAACCTCCTCCAACCTGCCTATATGGATGTAACAAGCGAAGAGGCCATGGCTTTCATGGCAGCACTCGAGAAGGTGAACCTGATGAATGGCTGGGAACCAGACCTCACGCAGAAATACTTCATTGAGCACAGCCGTCACGACAACTACGTACCCGTTCAGTGTGTACGCGCCATTATTCCCTGGATGAAGGAAAAAGGATTCACTCAGAGCATCGTACCAGGCAAGACCAACCTGCAAACCAACATGATGGTGTTCAAACTGAACCACTCCTTATCCTCCATCGTGTGGCTGATACAGACCGTAGCCGCCATCCAGTTCTGGCCCGTCGTTTACTATGAAGGCGAGCAGAACCGTTACTACCACGAAGTGGTGCACGACTTGAACCTGATGAAGGTCATCAAGTACTTGGAAAGCTGGGGTATCGACCTACGTAAGATTATTCAGGAGTCGTCCAATGCAAGTAATCTCGAAGACGACATAGCCGAAGCCATCGCTGAAGGTACCGTTGAACCCGAAGGCAGCGTAAGGCAACTTCGGGCAATAAACAAAGCCAGCCTATTCGAAATCATCACCAAAATAGAAAGCGTGCTGGCCAAAGTCGACCTGACGATTGTCGATGTTCTCGAAATGCTTGACGACTCAGGCATCACAGTTGCTGACCTAATTGAGGTTTATACCTATCTGACCACTCCTCCATCTCCAGACACTGCTGAGACGCCACAGGTGTTTGGGCCTTTCAGTGGCGAAGTCGAGGCTCCCATCTATCTGCTCCGCTACTATGAAAAGGTATTGGCAAACTGGTTCTTGTTGGGCGGCATGGATGTCCAGTACAACAAGTGGGGCTGGGAGTAAGCAAATAGTGACACAGTTGAAATAGACTTTTTAATCCTGGATAATACCACCCTGCTGATCTTGCAGCGGGGTGGTATTATTTTGTCGTGTACGTTGAGAAACACACAACATGTTAGCTTATACCCCAAAAGGCATTAACTATGAAAAGAACAGTTATCCTGCAGCTGACACTTTGATAGCAAATTGGTAGTTTTCAAGACAAAATCGTATCATTTTGCAACAAAAGCAACACAGAAACAAAGCAAAAAGAAACCTATCCAATAATTTAACAAACAAATTGTTTTGGATTGTTTTGTTATTCCTTCAATTTGCCATACCTTTGCATTCAATACTTAACAAAAAGACACAACATAACGGTGAAGTAGGTATAGGTAGAACAGAACACAAGCACTAATTATAGATATGAATATCAGAATAAATGAATTGGTTGATGGCCGTAATACTGTCAACAAATGGATGGAACGTTTTGGAGTTAGGTTCGGGGTCTATAAGCATGGAATTTTCAATGAGCAATTGTTTCCTTTTGACTCCATCCCCCGAATCATCTCCAGTGATGACTGGGCTTATCTGGAGAAAGGACTCAGACAACGCGTAACGGCACTCAACAAGTTTCTCTGGGATGTGTACCACGACAAGCGCATCATCAAGGACGGCATCGTACCTGAAGAGTTCGTCTATTCCTCCAAGGGCTATATGCCTGAGTGTGAAGGTATTAGTCCAACTGGCGGCATCTACGCCCATATCGCAGGCATCGACCTCGTGGAAGGCAAGGACAACCAGTGGTATGTGCTGGAGGACAACCTGCGTATCCCTTCCGGCGCAAGCTATCCTATGATAGCCCGAGAAATAACGCGCAAGGTGTCTCCCCAGACCTTCTCACAGAATGCTGTAGCAGAAAACCGCGACTATGCTCGCCTGCTCGCCACCATGATGGAAGAGATGAATGACGGTAGGGGTATCTCTGTCATTCTCACGCCAGGCCGTTACAACTCCGCCTATTTTGAGCACAGTTACTTTGCAGAGAAGACAGGAGCCACACTGGCTTATCCAGGCGACTTGTTCGTGGAAGACAACAAGGTGTACTATGCCGGTATCTACAAAGAGAAGACACGGGTGGGCTGCATCTATCGTCGTGTGAGTGACGAATACATGGATCCTTTGTTGTTTGAGGCTTCTTCTTTACTGGGTATTCCAAATGTCATGCAGTCCTATAAAGCAGGCAACGTGGCTCTCATCAACGCTATCGGCAATGGGGTGGCCGATGACAAGGGCATTTACTATTTCGTGCCGAAGATGGTGGAATACTATCTCGGCGAGAAGGCCATCTTGCAGAACGCTCCCACCTATCTGCCCTACTTTGAGAAGGACCGTAAGTACGTATTGGAGAACATCAGGAATCTGGTCATCAAGGATGTCAGCGAAGCGGGAGGCTATGGTGTCGTGTTTGGAAAAGACCTTTCAGAGAAAGAACTTGGTGACCTGACGGAACTGGTAAGAAGCGAGCCTCGCCGCTGGATAGCACAGGAGGTAATTGACTTCAAGGATTTAGAGATTCTGGAAGGCGACGAGACCGTTTGGCGCAAAGCCGACCTAAGAGCCTTTGTCGTCAGCGGCAAGGAAGTGAAGGTGTGGAAGAGTGGTTTGACACGCTTCTCACGCAACCCCAACTCGTTTGTGGTCAACTCCTCCCAAGGTGGCGGTTTTAAGGATACATGGGTGATGGAAAAGAAGGAAAGTAAAATAATAATAAGGTAATAAGATGATACAAAACAACTTGATATCGGCAACCAAGGCGAACTCATTCTTTTGGCTGGGACGCTACGAGGAGAGAGTTTACATCACGCTGCACCTGCTGCGTAAGTGCTACGACAAGATGATTGATGGTGAGCAGGAGGAATATTCCATGTTCTGGACGCGCCTTGATGCCAACGGATTCTACCAGTCGGACGAAGCGTTCACCTTTGGCATGATGTACGACGAAAGCAATATCGCATCGGTGATGGAGGCACAGGTCAAGGCTATGGACAATGCCATCCTCTTGCGAGTGGACATCATGAGTGAAACGCTCAGCTATCTGGAGATGAGCGTTGCACTGATGAAGGAATGCAAAGAAAAACGGGAAATGAACGTTACTGCTTTGCAGCCTATTATTGATTGGTCCTTGGCGTTTTGGGGGTCTGCAGAACAGCGTCTGCGCAACCATAAGGCGCTATATATCATGATGATTGGACGCAACGTGGAAAATCTCGACATGCTGCTGCGTTTTGACTATCCCTATGAGCGGGTGGCACTGGCCTACGACTCACTGAAACGCTATCTCCGCCAGATTCCCGCCATCGTCGACGACCACATCGAGGGACAACTCAACAGCCTCATCATCGAGGAACGTTTCAATTTGAACGACATGGAATACAAGAACAAACTGCTGAAGTTTATCAACCAACTGGTGAGAGTGTGAAACGTTATTTGTATAACTATCAGACGGTGGTCGAGTTCTCTGAACCTGTACCTGCCCATGCGGTCATGTTACGCTGTCAGCCTGTAGGCAATGCTTGTCAGACGATAGAAAAGGAGCATCTGGTGGTTTCGCCCGACTATTGGCTACAGGCAGGGACGGATGCGTTCTACAACCGCATCCTCTTCGGTGGAGCCACCGAGCCACACACAGTATTCGCCTACGTCAGCACAGGTATTGTGTCCACCGATACTTACTTGGTAAAGTATCGTGGTGAGAACCTGTTCCTATACCAACAGCCGACGCTCCTCACCACTGTCTGTAATAAGATTCCTATAGCCCACGACAACAGCATTGAAGCTGCTTATGAAATCTGTCACTGGCTCAGCGAGAACATTGAATACCAAGCGAAGGCAACCACTGTGGAGACAACGGCTGCAGAAATCATGGCCTCAAGAAAAGGTGTCTGTCAGGACTTCGCTCACCTCATGATCGCCCTCTGTCGTTTGCAAGGCATCCCTGCCCGCTATGTCAATGGATTCCTCGTAGGCGAAGGTGAGACCCATGCTTGGGTGGAGATCTTCGACGGTTACAACTGGTTGGGCTTTGACCCTACCCACGACTGTCGCATTTGCAACGGCTACGTCAAACTGGCTCATGGACGTGATGCCCGTGACTGCTCCGTTAGCCGTGGTATGTATACAGGTCAGGCACAGCAGCAAACCACTATTCACGTTACACTGCAAGAGATATGATTAAGACAATAGTTTCCACGGAGCTCCCCATTGACGAGCAATTCCGCATCCGCAAGAATGTCATTCAGCATGGCCGGAAGAATGGCCTGCGATTCTGCGTAGTCACAGGTACTCATGGTGACGAACTTGAGGGCCAGATGGTGTGCTACGACCTGGCACACGTTGTCACGGAACACATTGATGCACTCGACGGTACACTCAAGATTTATCCCGCTCTCAATCCTTTGGGCATCGATACCATTCAACGAGGCATTCCCAATTTCGACCTTGACATGAATCGTATTTTCCCAGGTGACCCAAACGGTACGATGGCTGAACAGACGGCACATGCCATCGTGGAGGACATAAAAGGGGCAGACATGGTGATTGACATCCACTCCAGCAACCTCTATCTGCGTGAGACACCACAGGTACGCATCAATGTGCAGGATGCAGAAAGGCTCATCCCCTTCGCGGAGCAGTTAGGTCTGGACTTCGTTTGGGTGCATGATGCCGCTACTGTGCTTGAAGCCACATTGGCCCATTCGCTCAATGTCACAGGAACCCCTTGCCTGGTAGTTGAAATGGGCGTCGGCCAAAGAATCAACCATAAGATGTGCCGACGGCTCGTAGCTGGCATCCTCCACCTCATGCAGACAATGGGCATGTGGCATTTGGCAGAAGATACAGAATTGCCAACCCCCATCATCTGCAAGGGCGACCACGTCACCTTTCTCAACGCCGAGACATCAGGGGTATTCATTACGGAACTGAAATGTGGCATCAACGTGAAGAAGGGACAAGTCATCGGACAAATCGTTGACCCACTTCGTGGTTTGATACTTAGCACAGTAACGACACCCGTCGATGGCTACCTTTTTACTATCCGAGCCTATCCCATCGTTTACGAAGGCTCACTAATGGCAAGAATCTATAGAAAATGAGGAAAGAAACGATATTCGAACTGACATCCCCCTGTAGAGACAATTTCCGCATCATGGGTTACCACTTTGGAAATGGGGAGAAAACGCTGGCAATCGTAGGACCCATGCGTGGTGATGAGGTACAGCAGCAGTACATTTGCTCGCAACTGGTCAACAGGCTCCACATCATCGAGCAACGGAATGGCATTAACAAAGGCAACAGCATTCTGATCATCCCGTCATGCAATCCATTCTCGATGAACGTCAGCCGACGCTTCTGGGCCATGGACTCTACGGACATCAACCGAATGTTTCCTGGCTATGACCAGGGGGAGACGACTCAGCGCATTGCCGCTGCCATCTTCTCGGCTCTCAATGGCTACAAATACGGCATACAGCTTGCTTCCTATTATGTACCTGGGGATTTTGTACCCCATGTACGTATGCTGAAGACAGGTTATGAGGACGTGGAGACAGCCAAACTTTTTGGCATGAGATATGTCACCACCTATCAGCCACGTCCGTTCGACACCACTTTGCTCAACTTCAACTGGCAATTATGGAACACCAAGGCCTTCTCCATCTATGCTGGCCATACGGATCAGATAGATTTCGACGACTGCGAAGAGACTATCGATGCTATCCTGCGCATGATGCAACGCACTCATATCATAAGCCAAAGGCCATTGCGCACAGCCTACGAGAGCATGGTGATTGACGAAACCACCCTGCTACATGTAAAAGCCCGCCATGCGGGCATCTTCCGCAGGTTAGCAACCACCAACAAGAGCGTAGTTGCCGGCGAGACCCTCGCCAACATTATCGATCCGTACAACGGCACTATCCTCTGTGATGTCAAGACCACAGTCAATGGTGTCGTCTTCTTTTCTCACAATCGTCCACTGGTGCTGCAAAACGCCCTGTTGTTCAAAATCTACACTATATAGTAATTCAGTCCCCCGGTTCGGCCAAATTGCGTTAATTCTCACTAAACGCTTTGCCATTTCGCCGATAAATATTACCTTTGCATCCGTTTTAAACTTAAACATATATTGTAGATATGATCAACATCACCTTTCCGGACGGATCTGTTCGCTCGTATGAGCAGGGCGTAACCGGACTTCAGATTGCCGAGAGCATTTCGCCAGCTCTGGCACGTAGCGTACTTTGCTGCGGTGTGAATGGCGAGACCGTGGAGCTGAACCGTCCTATCAATGAGGATGCAAAGGTAGAGCTCTACAAGTGGGACGACGAAGAGGGCAAACATACCTTCTGGCACACCAGTGCTCACCTGCTGGCTGAGGCGCTCAAGGAGTTGTATCCTGGCATCCAGTTTGGCTTCGGCCCTGCCGTCGAGAGTGGTTTCTTCTATGACGTGCTGCTGCCCGGCGGCGAGAGCATCAAGGAGAGCGACTTCCCCAAAATTGAACAGAAGATGAAGGAGCTGGCCTCGAAAAAAGAGCCTGTCGTTCGTCGTGAGGTGGCCAAGGCCGACGCCCTCAAGGAGTTTGCCGCCGATGGTCAGACCTACAAGTGCGAGCACATCGAGCAAGACTTAGAGGACGGCACCATCACCACCTATATGCAGGGTGCCTTCACAGACCTCTGCCGTGGTCCGCACCTTGTGGATACAGGTGAGATCAAGGCCATCAAACTGACCTCTGTGGCTGGTGCTTTCTGGCGTGGCGACGCCACTCGCGAACAGATGCAGCGTCTCTACGGCATCACCTTCCCCAAGAAGAAGATGCTCGACGAGTACCTCGTCATGCTTGAGGAGGCCAAGAAGCGCGACCACCGCAAGATTGGTAAGGAGATGGAGCTCTTCATGTTCTCCGACAAAGTAGGCAAGGGCCTGCCCATCTGGCTGCCGAAGGGCACCGACATGCGTCTGCGACTACAGGATCATCTGCGCAAGGTGCAGAAGCGCTACGGCTATCAGGAGGTCATCACCCCGCATATCGGTTCTAAGAACCTCTACGTTACCAGCGGCCACTGGGATCACTACGGCAAGGATTCTTTCCAGCCTATCAACACACCTGAGGAGGGCGAGGAGTATCTGCTGAAGCCCATGAACTGCCCTCACCACTGCGAGATTTTCGCTTGGAAGCCCCGTTCATATAAAGACCTGCCCTTGCGTATTGCTGAGTTCGGTACGGTTTACCGCTATGAGCAGAGTGGTGAGCTGCATGGTCTCACTCGTGTGCGTTCCTTCACCCAGGATGATGCCCACCTGTTCTGCCGTCCCGACCAAGTGAAGCAGGAGTTCCTGAACGTGATGGACATCATCAATGTGGTGCTCAGCGCCTTTGGTTTCAACTTCGAGGCACAGATCTCGCTACGCGATCCCAACAACCATGAGAAGTACGTGGGTACTGATGAGGACTGGGAGTTGGCCGAACGTGCTATTCAAGAGGCTTGCCAAGAGAAGGGACTGTCTGCCAAGGTGGAATACGGCGAGGCTGCCTTCTATGGCCCGAAGCTCGACTTCATGATCAAGGACGCCATTGGCCGTCGCTGGCAGTTGGGTACCATCCAGGTGGACTATAACCTGCCGAAGCGTTTCCAGTTGGAGTACACCGACGAGGACAACCAGAAGAAGACGCCTGTGATGATTCACCGTGCACCCTTCGGTTCTATGGAGCGTTTCACAGCCGTGCTCATCGAGCACACCAGTGGTCACTTCCCCCTGTGGCTCACACCCGATCAGGTAGTCGTTCTGCCGCTTTCTGAGAAGTACAACGACTATGCCAAGAAGGTGCTGAAAGCATTCGACGAGCAGGGTGTGCGTGGCTCTATTGACCTGCGCAACGAGAAACTGGGCCGCAAGATTCGCGACAACGAGCTGAAGCGCATCCCCTACATGGTTATCGTAGGTGAGAAGGAGGAAGCAGAAGGCCTCGTCAGCATGCGTCAGCAGGGTGGTGGCGAACAGCGCACCATGCCCATCCAGGAGTTCATCGATAAGATCAACAACGAAGTTGCTGAGCAGACAAAGAACTTCTAAGTAAAAAAAGAATTTGCTACCGCGCTAACATTTTTTGCTGCGGTAGCAAATTCTTTATTCTTCATTTTTCATTTTCTTTCATTCATCAGGCAAGAAGAGCGGATCTTCTGGCATCACCATCACTGGAGGCAGGTCGGCTGCACGAAGGACCTTCTCGGAAACATACTGTTTGGGAACAACCAAGCGGAACATATAATCGCGGAACCAGCGGTCGGACATTATCAGACATCCCTTCTGTCCCCAGTCGGCACCCCATGAGTTCTCTACCTTCCATTTCTTTGCCTGACCCTTTGCATCGAGGTCAACAGCTGTGAGGGTCATGGCGTGGGTAGAACCACTATCGAAAGTCATGATGCGCTCAGCTTTGTTCATTCCGAAGGTTGTGCCAAAGAGCGAACCATAGTCAAAGTTCTCTGTGTCGGCATAGCCACGCTTGCGGTCGAGCATCTTGCCCACGTCATAGCTGCTGTACATCTTGCGTCCGTCCTTCAGGGCTGCAATAGCCATCTGTTCTATCTCATCCATCGGTAAGTTGACGTACTTCCAGTTATGTCCATCGTAGGTGTGGCGGTCGTATTCCACCTCATAGGTCTTGTAGTAGTCACGACGCGGATCGTTCATCACCATGATGAAAGTGCCATTCAGGCCGTCACCCACCACTTCACGGTAGAACTCCTTCGGCGTATACTCCTTAGCCTCACCCATTTGCTTGCCATTTTTGTCGCGGAAAGCATAAGTAAACTTTGCGGGTGGCTCACCAATGGTGTATTGCAACATGTGGTAGATAGTACCAAGCATGCGGGTCTTAGCCTTCTCTATGGCAGCAGGTTTCTTACCTTTCTGCACCATGTCACGCAACTGTAAGCCAAACTCACGCAATTTTGACGCAATCAATCGGGAGGCTCGTGAGGTATTATCGCTGGAATAGGTCTCGGGCATCACTTCCTTCGGCACCAGGCCATATTTGTCGCCAAGGTCGGCTACGCCACAGAAGGTGCCGCCATCGTTGATCGGATGATGGAAGAAGAACTGGACACGCTGGTCGTCGATGGGTTTGTCACCGGTGTCAATAACTCCCTGCAACATCAGGTTAGCCTTCTCCAACTGATCCCAGAAAAACAGGTAGGCCTGTGAGAATTCTACCGTCAGGGAGTCTGTGCGGCGGGCAAAGTCACTCTTCAGCACATTCATGCCGCTAAACATCCAGCAACGGCCCGACTGTTTCTGGTCGGTGATGGTCTGCTTTTTGGTCTCCACGCTGAAATAGGTATCCAACTCACCGGCATTCTGGTGGTTTTTCGCCAGATCGTCGATGGAATTGCTGGCAATGGCATTGATCAATGCACGATCGGTGCCCGACAAGCGCTGCTCTTTTTGTATGTCGCGAAGCATGGATTCGCTAATACCACCCATTTTTGTCTGTGCTGTGGCAGAGAGTGCCAAGCACAAACCAACAAACAAAAGATTTTTTTTCATATATATATAATAATGTATTAATGTTTCACATGCTCCACCTTTGCAGTATATAATAAGAGGTAAGAGGTGAGAGAATACAAAGTTAACCATTTTATCCAAATAAATGAAAAAAAAATGTCTGTTTTTCCAATTTTTATGAATCTATATCAATTCTTTATCGGTTTTTTGCATAAACAGACACTTTTCTGAGCGAGGAATGCAGCAAAAGCTGTACCTTTGCACCCGATTTTTAGGATAACCCTCAACAAAAGGGGATAACAAAACAACATTAAAAGGTAAAAAGAAATGAAAAAGTTTTTGATGACAATTGCTGCTGCTATTGCAGCTGTTAGCGTGAACGCTCAGGTTTATCTGGGTGGTAGTGTTGCTTTCGAGGCTTGGAGCAGCCAGAAGAATGTAGGTGACAAGAGTGAGACCGTTTTCAAAATCATGCCTGAGATTGGCTACAACCTGAACGAGGAGTGGGCTATCGGTACCGTGATTGGTTACGAGAGCGACAAGTTCGCAGGTGTGAATGGTATGAGTGAGACTGCATTCACCTTCAATCCCTATGCTCGCTACACGTTTGCCAAGCTGGGTAAGGTGAATCTGTTCGTTGACGGTGGTGTTGACTTCACCTCTGCTTCAAAAGCAGACTGGAGTGAGATTGCCGTAGGCTTCAAGCCCGGCCTGGCCGTTAACCTGACTGATAACATCAGTTTTGTTTCTCACATCGGATTTATCGGATGGGATCAGTTCAATCCTGATGGTGACGACAACAACATCAGCGAGTTCGGTCTGAATCTGAGTGGAGCAAACCTCACCTTCGGTCTGTACTACAACTTCTAAGCAGCAGACGTTTCCCAAAAATAAAAAGTCTCGCTCCTTCACTGGAGGCGAGACTTTTTTTGTTTTTGAAATAGCTGAGCAAGCCTTTGCAGCCTATTTGATCAGTTTGGGCAGGTCTTCAAGCCGGATGTCACGGAGTTGGCGCAGATAGTTGACACGCAATTCCACAGCATGCGCCCAACAATCACTGAAGACCTTGCTTAAAGGCAAGTCTATCTGCCACTTACCCTGGCACTCCAGGCGGTCAATCATCACACCCAGACTCAGGTTGTCAAGACTTTCGGCAGGCATATATCGGGAGCTCTCGCCCTTCTCATCAGAGGTAATCTCCACCAAAAGGCGGGCTTCCATCAACTGATAGACCAAATCATTGACAATACGGATGGGGATGCTGGTGCGCTGACGCAGTTCCTCTGCGGTGAAAGAGCGTCCGCCATCAGCAAAACGTCGACATACCTGCCCCATTATCAGCGAAGAAAGCATTATTTGATAACGGTGCGAAATGTCACTGGTCTGCGTGTCGTAGTCAAAATACTCCAGGTTCTGACTGGTATAGGTCAATTCCGCCCCAAAAAGACAGATGGTCCATGAGATCTGCACCCACAGCATAAAGAGTGGAAGTGCGGCAAAAGAACCGTAGATGGCATTGTAGCCCGTCACCCAAATCTGCGAATGAATGTAGAAGAACTGCAACCACTGCATGGCGATACCGGCAAGGACGCCTGGCAGGATGGCATTCTTCACCTTGACGTGCGTGTTGGGCATGAACACATAAAGGGCAATGAACAACGCCGACATGAGCACGTAGGGACTAAGGTCGAGCAGGAAGCGAACGGTGGGACCCAGCAGCAGGAAGTCGGGCAATGACGATGCCATTGTCGCGATGAAGATACTGAGACCCGACGAGACGACTATCAGGATGGGGAACAGGAAGAACATAGCCAGATAGTCGGTGAAGGTGCGGAAGATACTACGGGGCTTCTTCACCTGCCAAATCTCGTTGAACGTCTGCTCGATGTTGCTCACCAGCATAAGCACCGTATAGAGCATGAACACAAGACCCACACCGAGGAAGATGCCACTCTTCGTATGTATCAGATAGCTATTGACCCACCCGATGATGACCTCTGCCGCCTGGGGTTGCGATGCAAAGGCATCACGAAACCACATCTCTATATATTTATTGAAGCCAAAACCACGGGCGATGGCGAAGACTACGGCCAAGATGGGCACAATGGCCAACAAGGTACTATAGGTCAAAGCCGCTGCCTCGGTGAGTACCCGTTTGGTGGTGAAGAAACGAATGGCCAGATAGAGGACTTTCACCACCTCGTAGAAGATGCGGCGAAAAGCTGACAGTTCTTCGGGTGGCGTACGCCAAATATCAACTTGTAGAAACTGGATGATTCGTTTTAGGTTCAAGGGTCAATAGGTTATTGGTAAAAAAAGGAAAGCACTGCCCCTATAAGCCGGGTTCTGTACCGTTGCGAAAGGCTTCGGCGTCTGCCATTTATCTACTACGCATGTCACCATGCGTCTCTAGCATTCTACCCTCCGTCGTGTCCTTTACGGACTTGGACGGGCAATCCTTCAGAAATCAACGACGGTTTACATGAACTTGCAGCCCCCAGATGGAACAGCCCGACGATCACCCGCCGGCTGGTGGTCTCTTACACCACCTTCTCACCCTTACCTCAAATTACCAAGTGGATATCTGGGGCGGTCATTCTCTTCTTCCATATCCAGCTGTCGCCAACTGCTTCTACTTTCAGAAGTGGGGTGCCCTATGCTGCCCGGACTTTCCTCTCGTGCCTTCGTGACACCAGCGGCAGACCGTGACAGTGCTTTCCTTTTTCTTTAGTCTTCGTTATATTCAGGACGCAGCTTGCGCACTACGGCACCAGCCTGCCACATCTCCTGATTACGCATAGCCTCGAGCTCCTTCTCCAATCCTGCACGATAGTCAGGCTTCGAGTTGGCATCAATGCTTATCTGAGCTTCATTGCCGGTAAGCACGGAGAGGTAGAGCCACTCCATGACGGGCTTGATGGCATCGTGGAAACGGGGAGCCCAGTCAAGTGCGCCACGCTGTGCGGTAGTCGAGCAATTGGCATACATCCAGTCCATTCCCTTGGCGCCAAAGAGCGGGCCAAGGCTCTGAGTCAGCTCTTCCACCGTCTCGTTGAAAGCCTCCGAGGGAGAGTGTCCATGCTCGCGAAGCACTTCATATTGAGCAAGCAGCAGACCCTGAATGGCACCCATCAGCGAGCCACGCTCACCAGTAAGGTCACTGGTTGCCTCACGCTCGAAGGTGGTCTTAAACAAGTAGCCGGCACCGATACCGATACCAAAGGCGATGGTCTTCTCCTCTGCCTTGCCAGAAGCATCCTGATAGACGGCATACGAGCAGTTCAGGCCGCGGCCCTCACAGAACATCGTACGCAGGCTGGTACCACTTCCCTTAGGAGCAAC
>Ga0326512_10002320_pt1 | contig 14093 bp, 10 predicted proteins | sample 1_2617_0518_D_FD_203652 | JGI IMG/M metagenome (GOLD analysis project Ga0326512, IMG submission 203652) | Bovine rumen microbial communities from UC Davis, California, United States - 1_2617_0518 | ecosystem: Host-associated > Mammals > Digestive system > Stomach > Rumen | place: USA... | reverse complement strand
GCACAGAACGCGGCCATCAGTCAGCTCATGTTCGATGCCGGAGCTGCCTGCAACATGGAGTACTCCCCTTCTGGCTCGAGTGCAAGCCGCATCGACATGGCGCAGGCGCTGGTGGAATATTTCGGCTATGGAAATAACATGATCAATTTCCGCCGCGATGCCTTCACACCCGATGACTTTGTCTATTACCTGAAGCGCGAACTCAACGAGGGACGCCCCGTGCTGATGGGCGGTACGGACGAAGATGACTACGGCCACTGCTTCGTGTGCGACGGCTATGACACCAACGGACTTTTCCACTTCAACTGGGGATGGAACGGAATGAGCAACGGATATTTCGAAATCACCAACCTCTCTCCTCCACGTCCGGGCAGCAAAACCGGAGCCGTGGAAAACTACAACGAGAACGTGACCTTCATCGGCGGCATTCAGCCCCCCACAGCCTCCAACAGCGGAAAAATGAGCGTGCTGAGCATGCACGGACTACAAACCTCGCCTACAGGCAAGAAAGGTGGCAGAATATCGGTGAAACTGGACCGAGTGAGGAACTGCACCATCGGCAACTTCAACGGCAAGTTTGGCGTGGCACTCTACAAGGACGGCGAAATGGTCAGGACACTCGAGGTGATTGACGCATCGCTCACCCCCACCCGCTCCTACCTGAAGCCGGAGTTCAACCCTATTCTGCCAAACAACCTCTCGGGACAAGACTATCAGTTGGTGATGGTGAGCAAGGCCAACGACGACACCCAGTGGCGTCCTATCCTCACCTCGGAAGCAGGCTGCATAGACCTTGAAGTGAAGGGCGACAACGTGACGCTGAAACTCAACAACTTCGACCGCTACATTGACTTGGGCGACCAGACGGCAACGGCTGCCGGCAAGAAAGACAAAAAGGACAAGAAGGAGAAGAAAGAACTGGGCAAGAGCGTGACCACCGGGCTGGGCGATGTGGAAGCCGATGACTTCTACGGGAACTGACCTCAGGCAACGGAATAGCCCCGAAACTAAATGACCATTAAAACCAGACAAACAGACTCACTATGAGACGAACGGCACTTACCCTCATCATGCTGCTGGCAGTCTTCGCCGCACATGCACAGACATTCTACGAACTGCAATTCACCCACCCCCTGGATGGGAAGAAATACCTGGGACTGCTGACCTACTTCAGCGACGAACGCTGCAAAATGCGCCTTGTCAGGGCCGACGAAGGGGCGAAAGGAAAGGTGTGGGAATCGGACTACACAAAAACCACAGACCCCTGGAGCAAGGAACAAGCCATGGGCATGATGTACTACCGACCCAAGGATGCGCGCTCCATGCCCATGCTGTTGTGGTACTGGCGCGACTTCCGCGGCGAAGACATGTCGCCAGAACCGCAAATCTGCTATGACGAGCTGAACCAAAGCGACTTTTTCAACGCCACCAGTTTTAAGGAGATACAACTCTCCAACCTCACGGCCGCTTATCTTGGTAAGTTCTACCAAACCAACGAGACCGACTACAAGGCACTTTTAGCCGCAGCGAAGAAGGCTGGGGCACAGAACCAGACGGAGGTGACGGGCAAGGGTGCCAACACCCCCACCCTGCGTCTGCTCATGGTAGCCAACACAGAGGTGAACGACATCGGCATAGCCTGTCAGCAAGACATCAAGAACGTGACCAATGAATTTCGCAACATAGCCCGCGTGCTGGAAATCCCTTACGAACAGACCATCGTGAGCGAAACCGCCTTTAGCAAATCCAACGTGGCCAAAGCCGTGGAGGACTTCAAGCCAGGCAAGGATGACATAGCCGTGTTTGTCTATTCGGGGCACGGATTCCGCTTCCAGGACCAAAAGGACTACTTCCCTTGCATCGACCTCTCACCCACAGCCTACGACAAGGCTGTGGAGAATTATGCCACCATGACCGACATCTACAACGCCATCACCCAAAAGGGTGCGCGGCTCAACATTGTGCTGAGCGACTGCTGCAACACAAAGGTGGGTTACGAGGCTCCGGCCGTGAGTGTCAACACCCTCTTCTCACGTGCCTCACGCAGTCTCGACACCGACAAACTGCGCAACCTCTTTCTGGGGCAAGGCGGCAATGTGTGGGCCACAGCTGCCAGCCCGGGCGAGGCATCGTGGTGCAGCGTGAAGGGCGGCTTCTTCCTGCTCAGTTTCATCGAAAGCTTGCGCTACCAAATCAGCTCACTCACTGAGGAGAAACCCTCATGGGAGGGACTGATTAATCTGGCCATTGACGAGGCGCGGAAGAAGACCAACGGTAATGGAGTGCCACAAGAACAAAACGGTGTGAAACAAGTGAGAACCAAAAGCATAAAATAATTTGTCACAACTATGAAACAACTAAGCTACATACTCCTGGCTTGCGCTCTCTGCGCCCTCACCGCCCTGCCAGCTCAGGCACAGCAGAAAGCCACGAACACCACCGACCGCTACACACCCAAAGCCATCGACCTCGGACTGCCCAGCGGCACCTTGTGGGCCGACCGCAACATGGGCATCACCAGCAGCCCCACCGACTTTGGCGTCTATTACAGTTGGGGAAGCATCTACTCATCCGACGAGGACGACCTGCTGCCCTACGACCAGCGCGGCTTCTCGTGGCGCACCTACCGATTCGGCAAAAGTGCCAAGACACTCACTAAATACTGTACCGACACCACCTTTGGAACGAAGGACGGAAAAACACAACTGGAACCCGACGACGACGCTGCCACGGCATACGCTAAGAACCACCGCACGCCCATCTGGGATGCGCAATGGCACATACCCACCGCCAAGGAGTTTGAGGAACTGATGGAGAAATGCAACTGGACTTGGACTGATGGGGGCTACAAAGTGACAGGACCTAACGGCAACTCCATCTTCCTGCCTGCCGCCGGCATGGCCAAGATGCACCTCAGCGGCATGGGCCAGTACTGGACCTCTACCTTGTGTGCCGACTTCCCTTGCTATGCCTACGCTGTAATCATCTGCGACGAATTTGCGACATGGAACAATGCCAGCCGCAGTCTTGGCTTGTCGGTTCGTCCTGTGAAGAAAAAGAAATAATGCCGACAACCCGAAAAGAAATGGCTGAACCAAGGTGGAGGTTCAGCCATTTCTTTTTTTCTAAACGCTGTGGCTTCTGAATCAGTTCAACACATTTTATGTGAATAAAATAGAAAAAAGGAAAGAAAAGGGAACGGATGAGCCAATTTTCGCTTTTTTTTCGTAACTTTGCACCGTTTTTTCACAACACCCCTCACCGACAGGATGGAAAAATTATAATAACCAACATAAAATATGGAAAGAGACAACGTTATTTTCTCTCTCATTGAGAAGGAGCATCAGCGTCAGCTGAAAGGCATCGAATTGATTGCATCGGAAAATTTTGTAAGCGACCAGGTGATGGAAGCCATGGGCAGCTACTGCACCAACAAGTATGCAGAGGGCTATCCAGGCCACCGTTACTACGGCGGTTGCCAGGTGGTGGACGAAATTGAGCAGTTGGCCATCGACCGTGCCTGTCAACTCTTCGGGGCCGAATTTGCCAATGTGCAACCCCACTCTGGTGCGCAGGCTAACGCCGCCGTGCTCCTCGCTGTGCTGAAGCCAGGCGATGTGTTCATGGGGCTGAACCTCGACCACGGTGGTCACCTCTCTCACGGTTCGCTCGTCAACACTTCGGGCATCCTCTACAAGCCCGTGGGCTACAACCTCAACAAGGAGACTGGCCGTGTCGATTACGACGAGATGGAAGCTTTGGCCAAGGAGCACAAGCCCAAACTCATCATTGGCGGTGGTTCAGCTTATAGCCGCGAATGGGACTATGCACGCATGCGCAAGATTGCCGACGAAGTGGGTGCCCTGCTCATGATTGACATGGCTCACCCCGCAGGACTCATTGCGGCTGGCCTGTTGGAGAACCCCGTGAAGTATGCTCACATCGTCACCACAACCACCCACAAGACACTGCGTGGTCCACGTGGCGGCTTGATTCTTTTGGGTAAAGACTTCGACAATCCTTGGGGCTACAAGACTCCTAAGGGCGTAGTGAAAAAGATGTCGCAACTCATCAACTCGGCCGTGTTCCCGGGTCAGCAAGGCGGTCCGTTGGAGCATGTGATTGCAGCCAAGGCCGTGGCATTTGGCGAAGCACTGAAACCCGAATTTAAGGAATATGCCAAGCAGGTGAAGAAAAATGCTGCCGTGCTGGCCGACGAACTGACCAAGCGTGGTTTTGCCATTGTGAGCGGTGGAACGGACAACCACTCCATGCTGGTTGACCTCCGCACCAAATATCCCGACCTGACAGGCAAGGTGGCTGAGAACGCCTTGGTGTCGGCCGACATAACCATCAATAAGAACATGGTGCCTTTCGACACTCGCTCAGCTTTCCAGACCTCAGGATTCCGCTTGGGCACACCAGCCATCACCACTCGCGGTGCAAAGGAAGACCTCATGGTGAAGATTGCTGCCTGGATTGAGGAAGTGCTCAACGACCCCGAGAACGAGGCTGTCATCAGCAAGGTGCGTGGCGAGGTGAACGAAACAATGAAGAGCTACCCCTTGTTCGCATGGTAAATACAGAACCACATACCCTTCCCTCACCTTTACTTGGGAGGACATTGAAAGAGTTGCAGGACGTGTGCCTGCAACTCTCTATGCCTAAATTCACCGCCAAACAGATGGCGCAATGGATATATGGCAAGCACGTGCATTCCATTGACGAAATGACCAACCTCTCCAAGGCCAACCGCGAGAAGTTGGGTTCGTTGTTTTGTGTGGGATGCACCGCTCCTGTTGAGGTGACGAAAAGCAAGGATGGGACTGTGAAGTACCTCTTCCCCACCGAAAGCGGGAAGTGGGTGGAAACGGTTTACATTCCCGAAGGCGAACGCGCCACACTCTGCGTGAGCTGTCAGGTGGGGTGCAAAATGAACTGCCTGTTCTGCCAAACGGGGAAGCAAGGTTTTCAGGGCAACCTGACTGTCTGCGACATCCTCAACCAAATCTACACCGTGAATCAACTGGTGGCTGAGGAGGGCGGCACGCCACTGAGCAACATCGTCTTCATGGGGCAAGGCGAACCGCTGGACAATTTTGACTCCGTATTGAAATCGGTGGAGATTCTGACCAGTAGTGACGGTTGGGCATGGAGTCCGAGACGCATCACCATCTCAACGGCTGGACTGAGGAAGAACATGCGCCGTCTGCTGGAGGAAAGTGAGTGCCATGTGGCAGTGTCACTCCATTCGCCCATCCACGAACAACGGATGCAGCTGATGCCCGCAGAGAAGCAATTTCCCCTATCCGACTTGGTGACGATGTTAAAGGAATATGACTGGAGTCACCAACGGCGTCTCACGTTTGAATACACCATGTTTGGAGGAACCAACGACTCAACGCTCCATGCCAAGGAACTGGTAAAACTGCTCCGCGGACTCCCCTGTCGGGTCAATCTTATCCGCTGGCACAAAGTGCCCGATGTGCCATTAAAGGAAGTGGAGATGGAAACAATGGAACATTTCCGCGACTATCTGAACAATCACGGCATCACCACCACCATCCGAGCTTCGCGAGGACAGGACATTTGGGCTGCGTGCGGCTTACTTTCGACAAAGAAACAACTTGATAATCAATAACTATGAAATACAGACTTTTAGCGATACTTTTACTCTTGGCATGTGTGATCACCGCATGCGATGACAACCCTTCCACTGGACGGCGCCACAGAAGAAGCGGCAGTTTGCTAACCCCCGTGTCGTCGGGCAACCCCTACGAAGTGATGGTGGTGGCTGACGACAGTGTGTGGACAGGCTATGCAGGCAGAGCCATACAGACCATCCTCGACAAGCCGCTGAGAGGATTGCCTCAGGATGAACCGCAATTCCACAAGAGCCACATCACCGAAAAGCACTACGACCACATTACCAACCTGTTCCGCAACATCTTCCGCATTCACATCAGCAACGAATACACGATGGCGAAGATGACGGTGGAGAAAGACGTACACGCTGAGCCACAGATGATTGTAACAGTGAATGCTCCCAATCAGCGCGAGGCTTCCATCTATATTAGCGAGCACACCAAGCAGATTGAGAGCCTCTTCATCAGTGAGGAAATCAACCGTGAGGCCAACGACCTTTATTACACGCACAACGTGAAATTTGCCAAGAAGGTGAAGGAGATGTTCGACTGCGAGTTTTACATCCCAGGCGACATCAAGAAGATGAAGGTGGGCGAAGACTTCATTTGGGCAAGCGACGACGGCCTGTCCACCATTCAGAACATCTGCATCTATTCCTTGCCTTACGTGAGCGAAAAGATGTTTACGAAGAAACCCTATATTGCCCTCCGCGACACGGTAATGAAGCGCAACATCCCAGGCGACAAGCCCAATCAGTGGATGCAAACCAATCCCCATTTCGTGTGGACAAAGAACATCAGTGTGAACGGCCAGTTTGCCATGGAAGCGCGCGGGTTGTGGGAAATGAGAAACGATGCCATGGGTGGACCCTTCATCAGCCACTCGCGCATTGACAAGAAGAATGGGCGTGTCATTGTGGTGGAAGGCTTTGTCTATGCACCCGAAAAGATGAAGCGCACCATGATTCGAAGGCTTGAGGCTGCGCTCTATACTCTTGAAACTCCAGGCGACAAGGAACAGCAAAAAGAGAAATAAACCATTAACGAAATAAGAATAACTGACAGATATGAAAATAGGCATCACAACTGGCGACATCAATGGTGTCGGCTACGAACTGATTCTCAGAACTTTTGAAACGGAAGGAATGACCACACTGGTTACTCCTGTCATATATGGGTCGCCCAAAACGGCCACTTACCACCGCAAGAACCTGGGGTGCCAAACCAGTTTTCAGGTGATTGAATCAGCTGAACAAGCCAAGCATGGCGTAGTAAGCATGGTGAATTGTTTTGACGAGGAAGAACAAAAGATTGAACTTGGAAAGGCCACGGACGAAGGTGGCGCAGCAGCACTCGTGTCATTGAACCGCGCGCTGGAGGATTTGCGAAGCGGAAAGATTGAAGCGCTGGTGACAGCCCCACTAAACAACAGCACCATCAAGCTGGCAAATAACGAGCCTTTCCGAGGACAAACCCGCTACATAGAGCAAGCTGTTGGCGAAGGGAAAAAGGCACTCAAGATATTTGTCAGCAATAACCTGCGCATAGCATTGGCTACTGACAAAATGCCTGTAGCAGAAATTGCGTCTTCCATCACGAAAGAATTGATTGCCGAGAGATTGGTGATTCTGCACAACGCCCTCAAGCGCGACTTCTTCATAGACAATCCGCGCATTGCCGTCCTGGCACTCAATCCGCGAGGAGAAGGAAAGGAAGAGCAGGACATTATTCAGCCTGTCATCGACGAACTCTTTAAGCGTGGCGTACGCTGCATGGGACCATACGTGGCTGAAGATTTCTTCGGAACGGGCAATCATGAGCATTTCGATGCTACGCTGGCCATGTATTACGACCAGGGCGTGTCGGCTTTCAAGGCTCTTGCACTCGACGAGGGTGTGAACTTTACGGCTGGACTTCCTTATCTGCGCACTGCACCTGCTATGGGTGTTTGCTACGACCAGGCAGGGAAGGACACGGTGGATGAGCTGCCTTTCCGTCAAGCCATCTACATGGCCATTGATGCAGTGCGCTCGCGCAAAAATTTCGACAATGAGCGCGTGAATCCACTCCAGAAACAATATGTGGCCAAGCGAGATGATTCAGACAAGCTGAAACTGGATCAAGTGACTGACGATGAAGATTGAATGGCAGGGTGACCCCCATTGCACTCATTGGCATGTTAGTCACCGTAAACAAAAGGAAGTATTGGCTTGAAAAACAAGACTCGAAACATATTCTTAGCCTTCGGACTCATCGCCATCATTGTGATGTTGTTTACGTTCGAGGTGTCGTTTACCCAACTTTGGGCAAACATCTGTCATGCTGGCTATTGGCTCTTCGCCATCTTCGGTCTGTGGGTGGTGCTCTACATCATGAATGCGTGTACTTGGCTATTCATTATTCGAGGGTCGGGCGACTGTCCCCTCCCCTTCTGGAAAATTCTGAAAATCACCATCACAGGCTTTGCGCTCAACTATGCCACCCCTGCCGGGTTGATGGGCGGCGAACCTTATAAGATAATGGAGATGAAGCCGTACATCGGCACTCAAAGAGCCTCCTCCAGCGTGCTGCTCTTCGCCATGATGCACATCTTCGCTCACTTCTGGTTTTGGACAAGCAGCATAGTGGTGTATCTCGTGTTGGCTTGGTGCGACCTGTTGCCCCTCGACGTGGGTATGGGCATTATCCTCTTCTTCATGACCTGCTTTTGTGGAGCTGGCATCTACCTGTTTTTGCGAGGCTACAAACGGGGCATGGTGGTCAAGCTCATTCACTTCCTAAGCCACCTGCCAGGCCTGAAACGATGGGTGCACACTTTTGCCGAAAGCCATCAGGATGATTTGGTGAAGATAGACCGCCAAATTGCGGAATTGCGGTCGCAGAACAAGAAAACCTTTTACGGTAGTTTTTTCCTCGAATATGTGGGGCGTGTCTTCCAGAGTTTTGAAATATACTTCTTGCTCCAGCTCTTCGATGCTGGCACTGGCGGCGGGCTCACCTTCGTTTATGCTCTCCTCATCCATTCGTTCACCAGCCTGTTTGCCAATCTCCTGTTCTTCCTTCCCATGCAGTTAGGCGGACGAGAGGGAGGATTTGCCATGTCGGTGGCTCAGATGGGCATGACAGCCAACATTGGCATGTTTATCAGCATCATCTGCCGTGTGCGCGAACTCTTCTGTATAGCCATTGGCTTGCTGCTGATGAAAGTGGGCAACAATGTGCCAGCGGCTACACCCTCCCCCTATCACTTGATACATACCGAAACATCAACATGAAAATATTAGGCATCAGCAGAGGATTGAAGTTCTCCCCCAACTTGGCGGGCAACGATGCTGCCATCTTCAAAGCTGTGAAGGACGAACTGACGAAGATGGGGCACGAGGTGGACATCATTCACGAAACCGCGATGGTGGGACATGACTATACACCCTACGTCCGTGTGTTCACCATGGCGCGAGACATCTTTTCCTTGGTCATGTTGGAGAAAGAGACTGATGTGCAGACGCAAGCCAAGTTCATCAATTCCATCGACGGCATCCTCACAGCCACTAACAAGGCGGCGGTGGCCACTCAGATGTTAGAAATAGGCATTCCTCAACCTGACTTTCTGGTGGGCGAACAGCGCAATCTGCTTTATTGTTCAGCACCCAGCAAAGACGATATTGTTCCTCCCGTATGGTTGAAGAACTGCGACGGATCGGCGGTTGTGGCAGAAGACACGATGTTCTGCACTTCGAAAGCTGAGTTTGACAAAGCCTTTCAAAATTTTGAGAAGCGTGAAGTGAACTTGTGGATGGCACAGCTGCATCAGCCTGGCGACTTGGTGAAATTTTATGGAGTGGAGGGAACAGACTTCTTCCAATGGAATTATGCCAGCGAGGGACATTCCAAATTCGGGCTTGAACAGGTGAATGGAAAGGAGAAGGGATTCCTTTTCGATGGCAGCAGAATCAAACATTACGCTGACATGATAGCCCAGCGCCTGAATGTGCCCATCTATGGCGGTGATGTCATCATCGATGAGGATGGAGGGTTTTGGTTTATCGATTTCAACGATTTCCCCAGTTTCTCCAACTGCCAGGAAGAGGCAGCCTGTGCTATAGCAAAAAGAATTGTGCAATGATGAAAGAAGAGATTCAATCGACACTAAAATCGAACGACACGGAGGAGTGGCTCGACACCGTGTGGACACGTCCCATCGGCTACTGGTGGGCAAAGTTCTTCGACCATTTCGACATACATCCCAACACCGTAACCATCCTCTCCATGATTCTTGGAGTGGCATCGGCCTATTTCTTTACGTTCGGCAGCTACCGCATGGCTGGCATGGAGGGACTCATTTACAATATTGTGGGGGTTCTTCTGCTGGCTTGGGCTAACTTCTACGACAGTGCCGACGGACAACTGGCTCGCATGACGGGCAAGAAAACCCAACTGGGACGCATTCTCGACGGAGCAGCGGGCGACGTGTGGTTCTTCTTTCTATATCATGCCCTGTTCTTCCGCTTCTATCAGTATCATGATTGCGAATTTCGTTGGCTTGGCATTGAGCCTTCTGAACTCAACCGCTTGATTGTCTGCCTTATTTTCTATGCAGCCTGTTGGTTGTCTGGTCTTTGGCTGCATGCACGCCAATGCGGACTGGCCGACTACTACCGGCAGATACACCTCTTTTTCCTGAAGGGGAAGGCAGGCAGCGAACTGGACAATTCGGCGCAGCAAATGCAACTCTATCTGTCCACACCTTGGCAAGGCAATTTCCTCTACAAGCTCTTCTTGCGCACCTACATCAACTATACTCGCAGCCAGGAAAAGCAGACCCCTGCCTTCCAGCAACTGATGAAATTACTCAAGGAGAAATATGGAACGGTAGAAAACATTCCGCAGGCATTCCGCAATCAATTCCGTAAAAAAAGTCTCCCCATGATGAAGTGGGCAAACATCCTTACATTTAACACCCGCGCCATCACTCTCTACCTTTCCTTCCTGCTGGATCTGCCTTGGCTCTACCCTTTGGCTGAAATGACTCTATTCACAGGACTCTATCTTTACATGCGACACACACACGAAGCTTTCTGCAAGGATTTTAATCGCACTATCTCTGACTAACACAATGATTCAAGCTATCATATTTGACTATGGCGGCACCATCGACACAAATTCCGTTCATTGGAGCGAGGTGCTCTGGGAGGCTTACCAGCAGGTTGGCATTCCTGTCAGCAAGGAGGAATTCCGCGCCAGCTATGTCTTTGCCGAACGAGCTTTGGCAAAGCATCCTTACATCAAACCCACACACAACTTTCTCGACTTGCTCCTTATCAAATGTGAACTCGAGACGAAAGACTTGACGGACCGTGGTGTGTGGAAGACAATGGAAAATGAGCGGAAAGTGAAGAGTGATGCCGCAGCCCGCTATTGCTACGAGTTTGTGCTGACAGTACTGAAAACGAGCCGCCCCGTTATTGCCCAGTTGGCTGAGTTGTTTCCCATGGTATTGGTCAGCAATTTCTACGGAAACATCGAGACCATCCTTGCAGACTTTCACCTGCAATACTTTCAGCACATTGTTGAAAGTGCTGTGGTGGGGGTGCGCAAACCCGACCCCAAGATTTATCAGCTGGGTATTGATGCACTGAGAACAGCAACGGGAAAGACTGCAGAGGAGCTTCCTGCCGAAGACATCCTCGTGGTAGGCGATAGTTTTTCTAAGGACATCGTCCCGGCCAGCCAGTTAGGATGCCAGACGGTGTGGGTAAAAGGCAAAGGATGGGGACATGAAGAAGTTGATGAGAACTTGCCCACACATATTATATATAATATAACGGAATTGTTGGAAGTAATCGCTTCCTCTTCATCAACGAAAGCAATTACAGAATGAAAAAAATCTTCTTAGGCTTCCTCCTCCTTTGTTCAGTTCTCACCATGCATGCCCAAGTGACGGGCAAAGTAATAGATAGCAAGACCCGCGAACCACTGGACTATGTGAATGTCTATTACGAAGGTAAAAACGTGGGCGAGCAGACCGAAGAGGACGGCACGTTTGTCATTAAGGAAGACAGCACGTGGAAAGAATTGACTATTTCAACAATGGGCTATCAGATGCAAACCGTCAGGCTGAAAGATTTCGGCAAGAACAAGAACCTCACCATTCGACTTGTACCTGACTCCAAAACTCTCTCAGGCGTGACAGTTTCAGCCAAGAAAACCCGCTACAGCCGCAAGAACAATCCTGCGGTGGAATTGATGAAGAAAGTCATAGCCCACAAGAAAATGAGCGACCTACATGCTAAGGACTTCTTCAGTTACACCAAGTATGAAAAGATGACTTTTTCCCTCAACGAGGTGAGCGACAAAGTGTTTGACGAAGGGGAATACAAGCGCTTCGCTTTTTTGAAAGACCATGTGGAAACTTCGCCCCAGACGGGCAAGCTCATCCTCCCACTCACGGTGGATGAGATGCTATCGGAAATCTACTACCGCAAAGACCCTAAGTCGGAGAAGCAAGTCATCAAGGGAGAAAGCAACAAGGGAGTGACCGAACTTGTCAATACAGGCGAAATCCTCACCACCACCCTGAAAGACATCTTCACCGATGTTGATATTTACGAGAATGAGTGCCGACTGCTTCAGTACCCCTTCCGTTCGCCCATTGCTGACAATGCCATCTCCTTCTACCGCTACTATTTGCAAGACACTCTTTTTATTGACCAAGATAAAGTGGTGGATGTGGGATTCCTGCCCAACAACCAACAGGATTTCGGCTTTTCGGGACATCTCTACATCTTGCTCACTCCCGACTCTACCTTTCAAGTGCGGCGTGTGGAACTTAGCATTCCCCGGCGCAGCGACGTAAACTTTGTGGAAAACATGATGATCGCCCAAGACTTTGAAGAGTTGGAAAACGGCGACCGAATCGCATCGACCAACGACATGCTGGTGGAACTGCAACTGAGTAAGTGGTTGGGGAAATTCCAAGTGCAAAAGGTGACCCGCCTGTCGAATGTGTCCTTCGAAAAAATTCCCCGTTCACTCTTCAAAAACATTAGAGGAAACACTTTGCGCGAGCCTGATGCCTCGATGCATGATGAGGCTTTCTGGAACGAATATCGCCAGGTGAAACTCACCTCCTCGGAGAGTAAGATGGACGGTTTTCTTGACCGCCTCACCCACATCAAGGGATTCAAATATGTACTTTTCGGATTCCGAGCTTTGGTGGAGAACTTTGTGGAAACAGGCGATTCCATCCATCCCAACTATGTAGATATAGGCCCCGTTAACACCATCATTTCGGCCAACCACTACGATGGTCTCCGCCTACGCCTTTCGGCACTCACCACCGCCAACCTCTCCCCTCACCTCTTTGCCAATGGATATGTGGCTTACGGCACTAAGACTCGAAATATCTATTGGAAGGGACAACTCACCTATGCTTTCAACAAAAAAGCATACCTGCCAAGGGAGTTCCCACAGCACAATCTCTCCGTCTATTGGTGGGACGACATCGTCTCACCTTTCGACAAGTTCATCCCGACCGACAAAGACAACATGTTTACTGCTTTGCGCGCCTCGACCGTGGACCAATATCACCACACACGCGAACTGCGTATTGACTACACACGCGAGTTTGAGACAGGCATTAAATTGAGCGCACAATTTACAAGCACACGCAACCATCCGGTCGATGCACTCTTCTATCAGCGCCTGAATGGCAACCGCATTCCAACAAACGACCCCAAACAATGGCTTTCAGGCATCACCACCACTGAATTTAAGGTCGGTATATCCTACGAGCCTAATGTCACTTATGTCAACACTAAGCAGCGACGCGTGAAAGTGAACCACGACGCCCCCATCCTTTCCTTCAGCTACACCAAAGGCATCAAAGGTCTTTTTGGAGGAGGCTATAATTACAACGTGACAGAACTGGGTGTCTATAAGCGTTTCTGGTTAGGGCAGTTTGGCAAGTTCGACGCCAACATCAAGGCTGGAGCTCAATGGAACAAGGTGCCCTACCCCCTCCTGATCCATCCTGCTGCCAACACTTCCTACATTATCCAAGACAACACCTTCTACCTCATTTCCAACCTCGAATTTCTGAACGACCGCTATGCATCCCTACTTGCAGAATGGGACCTGAATGGGTGGCTGTTCAACCGCATTCCCCTGCTGAAAAAACTCAAATGGCGCGAATGCATCGGAGTAAATGTCCTGTGGGGACAGCTAACTGACCGCAACAACCCTGCTACGCTCAACTATGCCGACCCTGACCTTTTCTACTTTCCGGGGCACTTCCGTGCCGATGGCAGCTACGAGCAAAACACCATCCGCATGAACGAGCGTAAACCCTACATTGAATGGCGAGTTGGAATACACAACATTTTCAAACTCATTGAGATTGACTATGTGCGCAGACTCACCTACCTCAATAATCCAAACACTAACAAATGG
>Ga0326512_10002319_pt1 | contig 14096 bp, 12 predicted proteins | sample 1_2617_0518_D_FD_203652 | JGI IMG/M metagenome (GOLD analysis project Ga0326512, IMG submission 203652) | Bovine rumen microbial communities from UC Davis, California, United States - 1_2617_0518 | ecosystem: Host-associated > Mammals > Digestive system > Stomach > Rumen | place: USA... | reverse complement strand
AAATAAGCCTTGTCATCCTCACCATCATCTGTGGGATTGAAATCATCGACATACCAGTCACCACGTTCAAAGCGGAGGGCGATAGTTGTTTCATTATCACTGAAGTTATGAATGACAAGATCAACGAGAGCCGTAGAGTCTGTGACGTTATAGACCTTCGCCACCTTGCAACTCCAATCATCAGAGAAGTCCTGTCCGCAGACCCAATGGTCGTAGTCAAACAAGACGTCATCCGTCTTATCACAGATATCTAGAGCCTGCTTCATCAATGCATAATATTGCTTAGAGCAGAACGCACTGTCACGATTGAAAGGGCTTTGAATATAATCCACCCGATTTCCCTCGGCGTCATAAGTTGACTTACCAACTCCCTGATAGATCGTGGCAATACGTTGACGGATATAGGTCTCAGAGTGCTTATCTTGCCCATAGACTGTCAGTGCCACCAGCAGCAACACCGCAGTCATCATCATCCTCGAAATTGTCTTCATCATTGTATCATTTTATTGGTTCTTAGCTATTTCTGCATCGATGATAAAAATATCACCGTCTTTATCTCTAAGTACGTTTCTTGGTACTAAATCCCATACCACAAACTCATCATTGGAGAAACGTCCTTCATTATTTTGTTTTGTGAACCCTATAGCAGACATATAGGTTTCAATTTCTATTGCTGTAGCAGGTACAGCATCTTTCACCAAACGCTGTTGCAGAACGGGCATGATAGTACGTCCGTCAAAACCTGTGAAAGCATGCAAGGTATAGCCCGTATCGTAAAAAAGATTATTATGCCAAGTTAATCTGTCAAGCAATCGTAAAATGCTACCTGTATTCAGCAAATTATTGACTTTATAGATAATGTCATTCGAAACATAGGTATCATTCTCGTTTCCACTTGGTCCTGGAACACCTAGATCGAACACATCGCTCATTTGGAGCCACATGCCATTATCTTTGGCATATTGCTCAGCAACGCGTTGTTCTACTTCTAAACGGCTTACATGTTCTTCGCCATTTCGAAGTTGCGCTTCATATAATTCGCAGCGTCGACGGAGTTCATCGGCGATTTCAAGGATTCTACGATTTTCCGCAGTTTCCTCTCTACTGCTTCTCTGTGAAACTGATTCAGGTATGTCATCGTTCATATTTTTTGCAAAGATAGTGCAAATCGAACGAAAAAACAAATTATTTTGAGTTTTTCTGAGATGTAGCTATCTTCGACCTTTTAGGTCAAAGATAAGAAATATTATTCAATAATACGATAAAATGCAGAAAATCCGAAGTACAACTCCTAAAATTCAGATAAAATCCGGAGTACAACTATCGTTTTTCCTCAAATGCTCACTTCAGGACTGTCCCCGTGTGAGCATTTAGTGTTAACCCTAAACCCCACAGATATTATTGCATCCAGATTGTAAAACTCAATCTTACGCTTAACTTTTCTGTTGCCCTCCTGCCGAACTAGTTCCAAAATGGAACTTGTTGCCTCTTTGCTTAACTCAGAACTCTCATAGATATTTTGTAGATGCTTGGTTATAGCTTGTCTGCCTGTGGCAAACAACTCCGCCATTTGTGCCTGTGTCAACCATACAGTATCCTCATCCATTCTCACTTCCAGCCGAATAGTCTCATCTGGCTGGTACATCACAATCTCACCTGTTGCTTTTAGAATTTCACTCATAATTATAAATGAATACTTGATATCGCTATTCGCCTGCAAAGTTACGAAAGAGAAAGGAGATAAATTATCAAATTTGTCTCAATTCCTTTCATATTTGTCTCATCCCTATTAAAATTGAGTAATAAAAATAAAAATCCGCACAATCATTAGATCATGCGGAAACAAAACTATATAAATCAAATTTTATCCGTATAGAATAATACGAGACAGGGACCAGTCCCTAGTGTTCCATCAAATAATGCCACACAAGCGAATCCCTTGTGAGTATAAAACCCAAGGCACCATCGTAATTCGCGATGGTGCCTTGTTTGATGTCAGACCACTACCCTCGATTCGAGGGATTAGTTTGCAAGTATTCACAGGATTGTCCCTGTGTGCAGGCAAATTACTTTTTTCTTATCTCCATCATCAGACATTAACCTTCAACCATCTGACTTCAGCCTTCATTCGACACAAAACCTCATACCCGAATCAGGTATCAGGTCTGTGCTCACAAAGGGATCCCCCTGTGAGCACAGATCATGCGGATTCATATGTCACTTACCCGTCCTATGACATATTCTGCAACTATGTGGAACCATATATCTTTAAAAAATCCATTGAAAGACTTGCACCTTTCAGAAATAATCTTTATCTTTAAAACAAGTTTTTAAGATACTTTTGTTCAAAAATACCCAAATATATTTGGCATTTTATTCACTTATTCGTATCTTTGCCCTTGCATTGCCATGATGCTTTAGCGAAAGCGGTGGTGCAAACTTTTGTGGGTAAAACAATTGAAGCGTACGCTTTTTATTCAAAACGTCTCTTAAGCTTGGCCGCAAAATAGACGATAATAGATGAAAAAAGTGGATGCTCACGCTGATAGGCGTGGGCGTTTATCTTATCTCTATTATCAAGGCACTGGCCAAGCGCCTGAGACGTTGGATAAGTATAAACTGTCCACGTTCTTTTTATGCGCTTGGCTAGTGTCGCGTTATTGAAGAAATTCCGTTCGCTTTCTTCAATAACTATGAAACTATGGCAAAGAAACTACAACTTGGCTATAGGGAGATAGAGCAACGGTTAGTAGATTCGTTCAGCAATGGCACTCGTTCAGAAGAAGTAGGCTATCAACTGCTCTATTCCTTTGGCAAAAGCGAACGCGACATTGAGCGTTACAAGGAAGGTAAAGGAGTCTTGAAGACCTTTGATGGTTTGCTCATTAAAGGACTCTTCTGTTATCAGCCTGTCAGTATGTTTGGCTTGACAGAACAACTGGAGCAATTGAAAACAAATCAGCAGATTATCAAAGCCGCTCCCAAGATTATTGCTGTAAGCGATGGTAAGTCGATATTAGCCTACGACCTTCGAGAGAAAGACACATACGAGAACCGATTAGACAGACTTCCCTCAGACTTCGCTTTCTTCTATCCGCTGATGGACGTGGAGCGTGTTCACTATGTAGAAGAAAGTCCTGCCGATATCAAGGCAGCAGAGAAGTTAGCCAAGTTACACGATGAGTTGCGCTCGTATAATGAGTTCCGTAGTGATGATGATTTGCATGATTTGAATATCTTCATCAGCCGACTGTTGTTCTGTTTCTTTGCCGAGGATACAGGCATCTTCGAGGAGAATCTTTTTACTTCCAGCATCCAACGATACACCAAAGAAGACGGTTCGGACTTAAGCGATTATCTCGCGCATACCTTTAATATCATGGATGTCTCGTTCCGCAGTCGTGAGACGCTAAGCATCATCAAACAGTTCCCCTACGTCAATGGTGGTCTCTTCTCCAAGCGCATCCAGATTCCAAAGATGGGAGCGAAGGCTCGTCGGATTATCATTGAGTGTGGCGAACTGGATTGGAAAGACATCAATCCAGACATCTTCGGCAGCATGATACAGGCAGTAGTGAATCCTGAGGAACGTGCCAATCAGGGAATGCACTATACTTCTGTGCCTAACATTATGAAGGTCATCAATCCACTCTTTATGGATGAGTTGCGAGGGGAGTACAACAAACTGAATGAATATTACGAGCAGCGCAAGCAGATGCTACAGATTGGTGCACTGGGAAAGAAACAATACTATGATGACCTCAAATCTGTCATCAAGAAGGGTAATGCCTTATTGAAGCGCATGAGCAAGATGAAGTTCTTTGACCCTGCTTGTGGTAATGGTAACTTTCTGATCATCACTTATAAGTGTTTGCGATTCCTCGAAATGGATATCCTTGCCTTGCAGCGCAAGTGTACGCCAGAGGGTGAAATCCTGTTTGTCGATAACAGCGTGATTTCACTAAGTCAGTTCTATGGCATTGAATTGCTCGACTTCCCTCACGAAGTGGCTATGTTGTCGCTGTGGTTGGCAGAACATCAGATGAACACCAAACTCAATGAGGACTTTGGTGTCAACACCAAGGCACTGCCTCTGAAGAATATCACACAGATTGTTTGTGGCAATGCCTGCCGCATCGACTGGAATACAGTATGTCCGCATACTCCAGATGAAGAGGTCTTTATCTTTGGTAATCCGCCGTATTTGGGAGCACGGAATCAAAATATAGAACAAAAGGAAGATATGAATATTGCATTTGGTGATATTCAACATGGTGTTTTAGATTACATATGTAGTTGGTTTTATAAAGCTGCTTCATATTGCCGGAATGATAATTATGCTACTTTTGCTTTTGTGAGTACAAATTCCATCACTCAAGGTGTACAAATACCAATATTATGGGAACCAATATATGCATTAAATCAAGATATTATGTTTGCTTATACGACTTTTCCATGGTCAAACAATGCGAAATATAATGCAGGAGTTTCTTGTGTTATTATTGGTGTGGGAAACAATAATATCAAAAGACAGAAAGTAATATATGATGCTAACAATATTATGTTAGTTGACAAAATAGCCCCAACAATTACAGGTAAACAATCTACGCTTATCAATTCCCAATCAAAAAGTATTTCTGGGTTGAAACAGATGATAAAAGGTAGTTTACCCGCAGATGACAACAACCTCACATTATACGATGTGGAAAAAGAATCAATTGTCAATGAATATCCATTAGCTGATAAATTCATCAAGAACTTTGTTGGGGCACAGGAATTGATAAATGGTGAGAGAAGATACTGTATATGGGTTAATGATGCTGATAGTAAAGAGGCAATACAAATCCCTCCATTTGCAAAAAAATTTGAGCAAGTTAAGCAAATGCGTTTAGGAAGCAAAAAAGAAGTTACCAGAAAATTAGCCTCGATTCCCTACAAATTTGCAGAAGATAGACATAGAAATAATGAGGCATTAGTAATTCCTGTTGTGTCATCAGAACGGAGAGAGTATATTCCTATGGGGTTTGTTCCTGAAGGGACAGTTGTTTATTATTCCGCTTTCGCAATATATAATGCAACGGCTATAGACTTCGGAATTATTACATCAAAAATTCACATGTTGTGGACTAAAACCACTTCAGGGAAATTGGAATCTCGTATTCGCTATTCTGCACAACTATGCTACAACACCTTCCCCTTCCCCAAAATCTCTGCAGAGAAAAAGCAGGAGATTGAGGAAGCAGCAGAGAACGTGCTGATTACACGTGAGTATTATCCAGAAAAAACTTTAGCAGAACTCTACGACCCTGACAAGATGCCACAAGACTTACGCGAGGCTCATACCAAACTCGACGACATCGTGGAGAGTTGCTATCCTGGCTATCCCTTCGCCTCAGACGAAGCCCGATTGGAGTGCCTGTTTAAACTCTACGAAAAGATGACCTCAAAATAAAAAACGATCAATAACTAAAATTCATGGAACAAAATAGCAACAATATCGTAGATATCCACTACCTGCAAACTGGCAAGTCTACAACTACAAATGAGTTAGGCATGCGAGAGATGCAGGCGATGGCATACAAACATCGTGATAAACGATTCTTGCTTATCAAGGCACCACCAGCCTCAGGTAAGAGTCGTGCACTGATGTATATCGCATTGGATAAGTTGGCACATCAAGGAATAAAGAAAGTGGTTGTGGCTGTGCCAGAGAAAAGTATTGGACGTTCTTTTAAGAATACCAACCTAATGAGTAGCGGTTTCTTTGCAGACTGGAAGGTGGCACCTTACTTCAATCTGACGGACGTAAAGAATGAGCAGGATAAGAAAGGACGTTTTAAAGAGTTCTTCCTGCATGCCAAAGCACAGGTGCTGGTTTGTGCGCATGCCACGCTGCGCAATGCTACCAAAGAATTGCCTGACGATACTTTCAATGATGTGCTGTTAGCCATTGACGAGTTCCACCATACCAGTGCGGATGCCAACTCAAACTTAGGCGATGTGGTACGCAGAGTGATGAACAACTCCAAAGGACATATCGTTGCCATGACTGGTTCGTACTTCCGAGGCGATGGCATTCCTGTATTGAGAGCAGAAGATGAAGCCAGGTTCTTCCCGATAACCTATAACTACTATCAACAACTGAACGGATATAAGTATCTAAAGAATCTGGTGTTGGGCTATCACTTCTATCATGGTTCATATCTGGACCATATCGGTGAAGTGCTTGATACCACGAAGAAAACAATCATTCATATTCCAAGTGTTAACCAACGAGCCGCCACTGGTTTAGGCAAATATCAGGAAACAGCAGAGATTATGAAGGCTATCGGTAGGCTGGATCACAAGGATTATAATACTGGTATCTACTATGTGAAGACGGATGATGGTCGAATGCTGAAAGTGGCAGACTTGGTAGAAGACGAACAGAAAGAGCGCAATATGGTGCAGGGCTACCTGCAAAACATCAAGAGTCGCGACGATGTAGATATCATCATTGCCTTAGGAACAGCCAAAGAAGGCTTCGACTGGCAATGGTGTGAGATGTGTCTGACGATTGGAGTTCGTGGTTCACTGACAGAAGTCATCCAGATTATAGGAAGATGTACGCGTGACTGCGAAGGTAAAGAGACGGCTCGCTTTGTGAATATGATAGCGATGCCAGAGGCAGAACAGGCAGAAGTGAAAGTAGCGGTGAACGACTTCCTGAAAGCGATTACTGCTTCGCTGCTGATGGAACAGGTGATGGCTCCCAGTTGGAAGTTCAAGACTGTTAAAGATGACGATGAGCCAGAAGAGGATTTGGCACATACTATTGTGGTGGAAGGCTTGAAACCCTTATCGAGTGTCAAGACAAAAACCATCGTGGACAGTCAACTTGATGACTTAAAGGCTGCCATCTTGCAAGATGAAATGGTGGTAAAGGCATTAAGCGGCTCGACAACAGCAGAGACGATTACCCAGCACTTGATACCCAAAGTGATACGTGAACGCTATCCTGATTTAAGTGATGGAGAAGTAGAAGAAGTTCGCCAACGTGTATTGCTCGATACGATTATCAAAGGTAATGATATCGTGGATGAAAAGGGTAATCCGATATCTACCATTCCAAGTGATGATGACGATAAACCCAGCGAAGGCAACAGACTCATCAAGATTGCCAACCGATTTATTAATATTGACAAGTTGACCATCAATCTGATAGATACTATCAATCCCTTCCAACGTGCTTACGAAGTGATATCGAAGTCAGTAGATGCCAAGACGTTGAAAGTGATTCAGGACACCATCGCTGAGCAGAAGTATGATATGACGCTGGAGCAAGCAATCACTTTGTTTAAAGGACCACTGAAAGATTATGTGGCAGCACACGATGGAAAGGTTCCGTCAATAGACGATCCAGACTTGAAAGTGCGAGAATTGGCAATTGCCCTTCAGAAGATAAAGAATCTGAAACAGCGAAAGTTGAGTGGACTTGAATATGAGGAATAGCGTATGGAATGGCCTAAAGAGTTATTAGAGATATTCGATGATCCGCTATTGGATGGCGTGCGTCCAAAAATTGCTGCGCCCACTGCCAATGACAGAATGCAACAGAAGTTGGCAGAGGTGAACGAGTGGATAGCCAGGAATGGCAGGGAGCCAAGAAACGATGGCGACTTGAAAGAGAAAATGATGTGTGCTGCACTGAAGGCGTTAAAAGAAAAAGGACTATGGACATAGATAAGGAACTGGAAGAGATATTCGACGACCCTTTGTCGAAACTGAGTGAAGAGGAGCAAAGCCTGTTTGACATCCCACAGGATATGCGCAGAGTCATAGCCAAGAAGAAACCTGACTATGTGGCTCAGCATCAGTTGTGCGAAAACTTCGATGACTATAAGCCTTTGTTTGCGAAAGTGCATCGAGAACTCAAAGAGGGCAAGCGTTCATTGGTAAAAATCAACAAGACGGCAACACTCGCTGCTGGCAGATTCTACTATGTAGGTGGGCAAATGTTGTTGTTGGAGCAGATAGGCGAAATGAAGCGAAGCAGTAATTTTCTGCCTGATGCCAGAACACGCTGTATCTATGAAAATGGGACGGAATCGGACATTCTCTTGCAGACACTTCGTAAAAGTGTGGTGGGTGACGGCTATGCCATTTCTGAACTACAGGAGGAATCAGAGAGTCGGTTCTTTAATAATGCTGATATTGCAACAGAAGACAATGTGACTGGTTACGTCTATGTGCTTTCATCATTATCGGATAATCCTATTATTAAAGAAGAGAAAAATCTATATAAGATTGGATTTACGACCCAAAGTGTAGAACAACGTATTGCCAATGCAGCAAACGAACCTACTTATCTGATGGCTCCTGTGATGATAATAGCCACTTATAAAGTAGTGAACATGAACTCGCAGAAGTTTGAGGATTTGGTGCATCAACTATTAAAACCGGTACAGTTCCAAGTTACAGTTTATGACGAAAAAGGATTTGAGCATCAGCCCCAAGAGTGGTTTGTAGTTACACTCCCAGTGGTGGATGTCATTATCCAGAAGATTATGGACGGCACTATCGTAGGCTATACCTATAATCCGCTGATGGAATGTCTGGAAAAGCGTGTCGTCAAAAAAGAGTCCACCTTTGACACCACAGGAATGAAAGTGCTGACACTCAACATCAAGAAGATGTACTTTGACGAGATAATGAGTGGTATAAAGATGATAGAGTATCGAGAACTGAAACAGACAACTCTCAACAAATATACCTATCTGGATGAGTCAGATGGCAAACGTTACCTGCGTCGTTATGATGCTCTGCGTCTTTTCGTGGGGTATCATAAAGACAGGGAGAGTGCTTTAGTTCAAGTAACAGACATTACATATAACGAAGGCATTGTGGAATATCATTTGGGAATGGTACTTGAGAAGATTGGATGAATCTATTGAGAAAGGTAGCTATCTTTACAAAGAAAGAGTGGTCTAAAACAACCCGATATTATACTCAGTATTCAACTTTAGAACAACTTACCAACAATAGTTAATTGGCATGGAAAAAGATACAATTAATACTAAAACTTTCAAACAAGATGTCCATACTAAAAGGGCTTTTAACTTTATACAAGATGGGAAGAATGTCTTTATTACTGGTAAAGCTGGTACTGGCAAGACTTTTCTGTTGCGAAAGATTGTTGAAAAATATAAAGGAAATAAATATTTCGCTGTATTGTCACCAACCGGAATAGCAGCAGAAAATGCCAATGGAGTTACCATGCATTCTTTTCTGAGATTGCCTTTGACTCCATATTTACCCCACCATCGCTATTCAAATCTTTATTCACTGGATGATTATGCTATTGAGGTTGTAAAGAAGCTTGATATGATCATCATTGATGAAATCAGTATGGTGCGTTGTGATATGCTTGATGCTGCCGATATGATTCTTCGTCATTATAGGAAAAGCAGAAAGCCTTTTGGTGGAATCCAACTTGTAATGTTTGGCGACCTTTATCAACTTATGCCAGTCACAAAGGAGGAGGATTGGGAGGTATTAAAGGCTCATTATCGCTCATCATATTTCTTCTGCAGTGAACTACTGCAAAAGATGGAATATTATGTTATCTCTTTAGAAAAGATACACAGACAAAAAGACAAGCCATTTATCAATCTTCTAAATAATATCAGATTAGGAAAAGTAAAGGCCAAGGATGTTGACTTCCTAAACACAAGATTTGAACCAGACTTTCAAGCAGGAATCGATGATTCTGTTGTTATGCTAAAGGTGAGGAACAGGGACACTGAGAATTACAATGAAGATCAGTTAGCTAAATTAAGAGGGGCTCATAAAACTTCTTATGCATACGAAGAGAATTGGAAGCCAGAGAAATATCCTACTGCTACAAAGCTAATTGTTAAAAAAGGGGCACGTGTCATGTTTGTAAAGAATGACACACAACATGGTCGATATTCAAATGGCACAATGGGTGTCGTTGTAGGTTTCTCGAATGATTATATAACAGTTATGAAAGACGACTCCAATACTCCAATTTATGTTGAGAGACAAAAGTGGGAACGATTGGAATATCGAATAAATAAAAAAACAAAGACAATAGAAACAGAGGTGGTCGGTTGTTTCAAGCAATACCCCCTTAAATTGGCATGGGCAGTAACGATCCATAAAAGTCAGGGACTCACTTTTGATGAAGTAGCTGTTGATGCTGCAAAGTCGTTTACTTATGGACAAGTTTATGTGGCCCTTAGCAGATGTACAAGAATGGAAGGTTTGCATTTAATCTCAAAGATACCAAGTCAGAAAATAAAAGCAGACCCCTTTGTAACTGCCTACCTGAAATCAATTGATTCAGACTACAAGGCATTGCCAGTAAAAGATATTGAGGAACCAATAGAATATGAAGAGAATTCATTGCGCTTATGGGTTACTGAAAGAAAGTATTTGAATATAGAAGATGGGACATTGCGTAATTACAAACATTCCGTAGAAAATAGTAGTTATGCAGAAAAAATATTTAAAACAAAAAACGGGAAGCTTGTAATTAATGACACTTATAAAGGACTTCACAAGAAATTCTCCATCTTTGACATGAATGGCGGCAATTGTCCGTTTATTCCACGAAAATATAAAACAGCCACATTCTTACATGACTGGTATCGCGATATGGAAGTAGAGATTATAAGCGATATTGACGTACGACCCAATAAAGATGGAGATAGTTGGATTTTTGAATTTAAATTAGGAAAAATAATAGAATGACATAATATGAGCAAGGCGAATAAGAAAGCATCGGAAGCGTTGCGAAAGCAGTTAAAACTTGAAAAGGGGCTAACTAAGGAAGAGAAGATCGCACTCAACAAAGCTAAGGTAGCGAAATTTCATCCCGAACCTGATTTTTCAACGATGTCTCCTAAAATGGCCAAAGAACGTCAGAAGATAAAGCATGAAAAGATGATGCTTGAAAAGGCTAAGAAAATATGGCACTCAATAGTTTCCGTCCCTATGGGTGGTATGAACAAAAAATAAACACAATAACTAAAACGATACAATTATGAAACAGAGAAGATGCCATGGGGACTGGTGAGTGACATTAACGATGGCTGATGATAGTACATGGCCTCATTTGGAGATGTCAAGGGACAGAGTACATGACATAATCGGAGTCCGATACTTCGCCTGTGGGCGGTACGATGAAGCCTGCTGTAGCCAGTGCAACGCCAGTTACCAGCATGGCTATTGCCGAGTAGATTTGTACGTCAGTATGTGTTTCTTTTGTCATTTCGTGTTGATTATAGGTTTCTGAAGCAAAGGTACACTGGCTTGTTGATTTATAAAAAGACATAAAAAAGATGGAGATTCGGATGTAATTTCGTATTTTTGCATCACAAAAAGTATAATAAGAATGGAAGATAAAAGAACTGAAATAGAAAGATGTAATAGATGGCTGAGAAAATCGGGGGCATTATATTATTGCATATATTATTGTGACAGTAAATGGCAACGCGATGATGAAATTTGTAATGATTATATTGGGAAAGTAAAAGAAAAATATGGCCCATTGGTCTCCAAATACTTAAAGTCGTTCGAAACCAACGATCAAAAACAAAGGAAGGAGTTAATTCTGAGTATCATCAACTGTTTGGATGCGGATTTTTTCATGGATATAGATTATCCGATGAATTATCAATTTATGATTCGCCAATACGAAAAAGGTTATAACAAAATTAGACTTGAAGATCCAAGGATATTTTGGTTTCGAAAATTGGTAAAGGAAGATATATCTGAAGTAGAGATTTGCAGAATGCTATTGACTTGTCTTGAACTAACAGAATATGAAATAGGAATTTCTTTAGGTCAAGAATATGTCGAATGTATGGAAAAACGTCTCCATTCAGAACTATTGATGACGTTAGTTAATAAGCATATTGAAGTCTTACAAGAAGAACTTAATTTAAGAAAGGAACGTGACGCTTTGGCAGATATTGATTGTATGGATATTACGGATTATAGGGATTATAGAAAAGAATTAGAAGAAGAATCCTTTGATACTATGATAGGTGGTATGTATGGTGATGACGAAGGGGATATAGATATGGATAAATTGGGATATTAGAAGAGGCAAGACAGTAGATCAGAAGACGGTTCTCTGATCTGTTTGAGTCGAGCAGCTATGACAACATACGAGGCTTTGCCCCAGCGTCAGAAGATGATATGGAGGACAATGGCATGAGCCGTTGGTCAGAGAATAATGATGAAAGAGGGTGGGACTGAAGAATGTCTGTTTGGTGCCTGACATTCGGAGCGACAGAAGATCGGAGGGAAAGATTGGAGGGACAGGCACCTGATTCTTTCGCCTTCATCGAGTCAATGATTAAGCCAATGGAATAAACAAATCTCCGCCCCAGACAAAGAGCAGACTGTCAAGGGCGGAGTTTTTATATAATAAGTGGTATCAATTAATAACGATGAGGCTATTTCCCTCTATGTCGTACTTTACAGGATGGACGAAGGATATAGTTTTACCATCGCTGACGACAGAGACATTGATGCCTCGCCGTTGGAACTCGTCAATGAGTGCATGGTCGTGATAGGCACGCATACTTGACCAGCCTCGGTTTTGCACCTGGGAATTGAAAGTGGTTACTAACTCTTGGATTTGCATATCGGCAAATCGCAATGCATACTTGATGTAATAAATGTGCTGTTGCATAACTTGGAATGTTTTGAAGTTTATAAATGATCTTGACTTTCGTCGAGATTAATCCTAACCTCAGCAATGTTCAAACAAGTCTGATATTGCATTCGGTTCGTCAAATCTTCCACATCGTACTGACCACCGTGGTTTCCAAAACTCGGTTGGTGAGTCCATCCGAAGATGACTGCTCTTGATGCTTTCAAGTGCAAAGGTAATGATAAAACCTTAAATATCAAAAAATATTGGGAAAATTCTGCCAGTCGTCTCTCCTATTTCATAAATCAAATAAAATCGGGATTTAACAGTTTAACAGTTAACAGTTGGTATTATACAAAATACTCAACCGATGGTAGGGATAAAGTGTGACAGTTGTGACAGAAAACAGTTAGTGAAAGTCAACGTTCTTAGGAAAATAGTCAACCAGCTTAGGGGAACTCGTCAACGATTCCCAGGGTGCGGAGTCAACTTCTTCCGTATGGATCATGGCAGTCACAAATCACAGATCACAGTTATTGAAACGGAAACGGAAACGGAAACAGTTAGGTTGAAGTTGATTTTCAATGAAATCAGATTTATTATTATGTATATATTATTATATATATATAATATATATATTATATATATATAATAAATTTAGTACCAGTATTTTTTTCACTTTAAGCTAACTGTTTCCGTTTCCGTTTCCACTCTGTTTCCAGTCCCACTTGCTGAAAACTGAAAAATCCTCTTCGGTCAATCTCAAAACAAGTAACTGTGATCTGTGATCTGTGATTGATTTTGTCTTTTTCGCTAACTGTTAAACTGTTAAACTGTTAAAAATCACCCAAAACTTACTGTCACAACTGTCACTGTCACGCATAAAAATGGGGTTATTGATTCCGATGCCTTCTATCCCCCACTCCAGTATCTTCCATCACTTGTACTAAAGGCTGGTATACCCCCTAAGGAAGCATTCCTTTGTCCCCACAACAGATATTGAAATGAAGCATGGAAAGCATTATTTCTTTTTATCTTCCAAAAATCTCCGCTTCTTTGCGCTCATGGGTCTTGCCTCTTTCGCAGCCTTCGCAGCGGTCCTGGCTGCATTCTCCGCCTTACGTGTTTTTGCCGCAGCCTGACTTGCGCGACGCTTACGGTCTCGGGCACGGGCAATCTCCTTTCGTTTCTCCTGCTTCTCAGCACGCAGGGCTTTTTTGGCAGCATCTCGCGCCTCTATCTCTGCCTTGCGTTTGGCAATCTTCCCTTCTTCACGAGCTAAGACACGAGCCTGATATTCTTGATTCGACAACATCTCCTTGCGGAACGGAGTGGCGAGCATATTCAAGGCGAGTTTCGTAGTCTTCGTTCGCGCATAGCGCCAACTCTTGCTTTCTGCCTCGCAGAGCACAGTACCATCGCTTAATAC
>Ga0326512_10002318_pt1 | contig 14104 bp, 25 predicted proteins | sample 1_2617_0518_D_FD_203652 | JGI IMG/M metagenome (GOLD analysis project Ga0326512, IMG submission 203652) | Bovine rumen microbial communities from UC Davis, California, United States - 1_2617_0518 | ecosystem: Host-associated > Mammals > Digestive system > Stomach > Rumen | place: USA... | reverse complement strand
AGCTTTTTCCCGTCGGTCACGAGGGCGAAGCATTTTCCCTCGACATAGTATTTACGCCAGGATTCGACATACACCGGGAGACGCTTGCAGTCCTTGAACGCCTCGTTGCCCTTGAGGAGCTCGCGGTTCACGCTGAACGAGCAGTGCAGCGAACTCACTTCCCACGGACGGAAGAAGTCCGGGACGCAGCGCGGGTCCCCGCGGTCGTTCCGCTTCACCATGCCGCCGTGCCTGTAGTGGAACATGGCGCCGAGGACATCGCGTTCGGAAAGGTAGCGGTCGTTGCATTCCCGGTCCATGACCCAGTAGTGCGGAAGGCCGCACGGGGCTATCTTGGCGAGGAGCCATACCCCTTCCCCGAGGCCGATTCCCTCGGTGCCGTCATCGTCCCTGTATACCGCCGGGCTGCCGTAGCCCATGGCCCCCAGGAGTCCCAGGTCGCCCTTGGTGAAAAACTTGCTTTCCTTGATGTCCATATCGATGTCTCCTTTTGATTGATGCCCATACGATGAAGCACCGGGTCCCCTCGGTCGGGGGACCCCGGACACACGGTAGGCTACTTGATGTCCGTATAGCCCCCGATGGTTTCCTGGAAGTTCTCGATGGCCCGGTCCATGTTGCCCGTGGCCTCCGCGACATCGCGCAATACCTTCTCCGGGTCCGTATCATCGGGAAATACCTTGCCGACCGTTTCCATGCAATCGCACTTAATCGTGAAATGCGGAAGGCAACCCAGGCGGGAACAGCCCGCGAACACGATTCCTTGCGCGTGGCCATAGTTTGCACGGTAGATAAGTATTCTCTCCATGTGGTCATTCGGGCACGCGACGCCCTTCGTGAACACGATGCCTTCGTCGGCAAGCTTCTTGATGATTTCGCCCTTAAATTCCATGGCAAGCCTCCCTAGCATTCCGAGTATATGTCGATGAAGTTGCCCTGGCCGTCAAGGTTCTTGCGGTCGATTGAGCGGCGTACGTAGTACTGGTACCCGTTGCTCGCCTCGACCGGGCGGAGCCCCTGCACACTGGCGGTCTCCAAATGGAGAAGGGTGCTGTGCCAGGCTCCCTTCTTCGCCAGCTTGTACTCGACGATTTCCCTGTCGCTCTTGTCCGCGAGGTACTTGATGTCCTCCGGCGCGTTGAAATATCCGATATGGTACTTTTCGCTCATGACCGTCTCCTTTGTTGAATTGTTGCCCATACGATGCGCCCCCGGGTCCCTCTCTCCGGGGGACACCGGACACACGGTCGGCTACCCGTTGCGCGGCGCATAGGAACCGAGCTTCCGCACCTCGGACACCCGGCCGCACCCGTCGTACCCGGCACAATCGGCCCGGTACTGTGCCACCATGTTCCTCACGTCCACAGGGTCGCACCTGTCCGTCCCCGGTCGGCTGATCCGCGCGTAGTCGGACCCAGGTGCCGAATAGTAGTAGGAACTCCCGGTCTCCGTGCAGAGGCACTCCACCCACCCGCGCGTCCCGTCGCAGTTCCAGTAGAATATCACGGGGAACCACTTCCCCGCGCCCCCGTTGTACTCCTGGCGAAGCACGTACACGTTCCTCCACGTGCGCTTGGCATCCCCGGACTTCCTTGACGCATTTTCCATGTCTTGCCTCCTTGTTGAATTTCTGCCCATACGATGTGCCCCCGGGTCCCAAAATCCGTGGGACACCGGGCACACGGTAGGGGACATCGGGCCACGCATGCACCATGGGCGCCATGGGCACCGGATGTTCCACGTGAAACATCCCCGATTCATATAATTGATATAATTGATATAATTGATAGAATTGATATACTGCCCATCTGTACACCCGCCCATCGGTTCCCACTCTCCCCCTCTACGCCCCACAGTACCCCACGATACACAAAACATGTATCAAGGGGTCACCGGGCGCACCAGGGGGACACCTGGTACGAATGGGGCCGGGAGGGGGATTAAACCCGTGTGCAACGGTCCCTCTGTTTCCCGGTCCCATTTTTCACGCCTGTCCACTTATGTTTCCAAAAGTTTACGAAACATGGGTGGCCTGGGTGGCGCAGGGGCAAAATTCAAAAATTAAAAAATGAAAAATTAAAAAATGTTTACAGGCCGTGGACTGTCTCCCCCGGCTCCATGTGTTTGCCCTCTGGGTCCTTTGTCTCATCGGTCCCCTTTTGTCCCCTCTGTCCCCTTACCATGGAGGAACAGGTGGCTCAAGGTTCCATAGAGGGTCACGGGGTCGGTGATGAGCCATGGGTCGGCTCCTGGGCGGAACACGAAGACATGGGTGACGAAGGGGCCGAGGGGACCCGGGGGTTCCGGGGCGCCTTCCTTGGGAAAGAACAGGTCGAGGGGTTCCTGGGCGTCCTTGAAGGCTACCCTGACCCTTGTGTCATAGGGGCGTTCGGGGTCGATGGTGACCTTTCGGAAGGTGGAGGGGTCGAGGCCGATGGTGGCCTTGGCGCCGTTGGAGTAATTGACTTCGAACTTCATGGGATCTCCTTTGGACATGTGTGTCACTTGGTTCACTGGGTCCACGGTGTATCGTCGGGTCCCCGGGAAAGTGGGACATGGGGATACACGGTGGGCAAGGGGGAAGAGGGGTGACCGGGTGCCCGGGGAAGTGGGACATGGGGATACACGGTGGGCAAGGGGCGGGGGCGTGAAAAAAGGAGGCCCCCGGTGACCATGGGTCACCGGGGGCCTTGGGGGGAGACAGAGGGGTTAGACTTGGAGTTCGGGGATAGCGGAGATTGCCTCGTCGGCGTTGAGCGTGAACTGGTCACCTGCCGGGGTACGGAGGGTGACATATCCGTGGTCGGAGACATTGGCGACGGCGATTTCGTCCAGGTCGGATGCGACCTGCTTGATGCCTACGGTGTCCTTGGCGAAGAGGGAGCAGCGTGGTTCCAGGGGGTTGCCGTCCAGTTTGAGGGCGAGGTCTTGCTCGGTGTACCTGGTGGCGCCTTGGTTGCCTTGGAGGGACTGGTAGAGGGAATGGGTCGAGAGCGTGACCTTCTGGTCTTGGGAGAGTCTTTCCTGTACGAGCCTGATGTTGGCCTTGTGGGCGACATTGTGGACGAGGCTGTAGACGAACTTGTCCCCTGTGATGATGTTGCCCTTGACGGAATCGAAGATGTCGGACTGGCCATGGGTACCCGGGTTGAAGGTGGCGGTTGCCTGCCATCTGTTTTCCTGGGGGGCGAGTTCGAAAGTGAGGGTGACGGAAGTGGAGCCTTGTAGGAATGGTCCGATGACCTCGGTGGACCAACGGTAGACGGTATTGTCGATGACCTTGGACTTGAACGGCGAGGCCGAGCATCCGAAGGGTTCCAGGGAGAGGTTGAGGAGGTCGATGAGTGCGTCGGCGGATTCGACCAGGGCGTTCCCTGTAAGGCCATGCATCATGGAGAATAGCATCATGTTGATGAACGGCTTGACTGTATTTGGGTGCATGGTGTGTCCTTTGGTGGAAATGGTGACGGGGGCCTCCCGGTTTGGGAGGTCCTTGGTGTGATTAGATGCAGCGGTCGTAGACCCTGGTGTAGACATCGTAGAATGCTGCTGCCACGGAGTCGGAAGCGACATTGATTTCCATGAAGCGTTCATTGGTCCACTGGTCCTTGGTACCCTTGTTGTAGGTAATGGAGATGGAGATGATGCCGGTGTCGTAGTTCACGGTGTCGATGGCGACACTGGGGTCCACGGTCTTGATGGCCTGGTCGAGGGTGTTGAGCTGCATGTTGTCGAGGATGGACATGCAGGGATTGTTCTTGGTGTTGATGACTTTGATCATTATTGTCTCCTTTTGATTGATGTCCCTACGGTGTGTCATTGGGTCCCCCATTTCGTGGGACATGGATGACACGGTAGGGGACTGGGGGCTGGGGGCTGGACATTGGCGGGGCGCAATGGGAAAATGAAAAATAAAATTTACAATTTAGGGATTTGCCTTGAATTCCGGGTGAGAGTCCTTGAAGCGGTTGAATTTCCTGGTTAGTATCTTGACGGCGACCGGGTCCTCGGTGTAGAAGTTGTTCCCTGGTTCGCCGGGGCAGATGGCGACATATCCGATACCGTTGGAGGAAGGGCGCTGGAACTTGTTGAAGTCATCCATTCCGTCCCCCTGGTACATGAATGGTATATCCTTGAAGTAGTTGACGATGTCGATGACCTCGCTGGAATGCGACTTCGGCGCCTGGTGCCACCTGTTCCTCATACGGGACGTGTTCAGTCTGTGCATAGTTTCCGCCTGTTCTTCGGAGACCCCGTGTGCCTTTAGGAACTTGCGGGAATTGGGGGAAATGCCGTGCCAGCCGGACCATGCGGCATTGCGCAGGTGCCTGGTGAGCGGGGAGACATGTTCGATCCTAATGGCGGACAAGGTCCCATCGTCGTAATAGTGGTTTTCGAAGCCGCAGCATTTGCGGACCTGGTCCATGGAGGCCATGCGCTTGTCCAGGTGGTATGTGCACTGGTTGAAGTAGTCGGTGACGCACCAGTAGGAGGACAGCCCGTCAGCGGATTTCACGGACGGTTCGCGGTGCATGTACTTCCGGCCTACTTTCTTTGCAATGCGTTGCAACTGTCGGATGTTGATGATCAGTGCCATATTTGTCTCCTTGTTGATTGTTGCCCATACGATGTGTCACCGGGTCCCCCATTTCGTGGGACACGGGGGACACGGTTGGGGGAATTAGAGGTGCATGGCCTCATGCTCCATCTTCGCGAACTTCTCCGCAAGCAGGGCCACTTTCATCATGCCCTTGCGGACACGATCGGGACACGGGGTCTCCGTCACAAGTACGCGGTCACGGAGCACACCGCGCATCACGGTGATTTCAGGGTCGCGCCTCTTATTGCGTTTCGTAATCTTCCAGAATATGCCGTCATCGGTCTGTTCGAAATGGGTCTCCACGACCACGGGGTCCAGGTAGTTCATGCAGGGGTAGATGGATGTATGGTTCCCGCAGGACACCGGGCTGCATTCCATGGGCGTATCACCGTCGTTGGCGCGACCGATGGAGAAATGGCCGGGTTGAAAGCAAACCTCGTACTTCAAGTGGGCAAGGTGCCTGTCGTAATCCTTGATGAAGGCCTGGATGGCCGCGATGTTGTGTTCCGTAAACTTCATGGTTGTCTCCTTTTGAATTATGTCCATACGATGTGTCACCGGGTCCCCAGGATCGGGGGACATGGCTAACACGGTAGGGGACCGGGGGCACGGGGCTATCGGTCCCCGTGCTTGCATTCGAGCTTGACTGCGTTGGCGAGTTCCCTTGCCTTGTTCTCGGCGTTCCTGATGACCTTTGGGACATCCTGGAGCAAGGCGACCTGTTCCATTGTGTCCCCGAGTGTGACAGGTTTCCGGGGGGTCCCGCCGGACCTGAGTTCGAAGGTCTTTACCCGGAAGGCGAGGGGTTCGGGGGTGGCGTACACGGTGAAACCGTATGACACGCCGGGGACGGCGAGGAACAGTTTCGATACGGAAAAGAGTTTTCTCGGGGTGTCCTTGATGTATCCGAAGGACCAGTCGGATTCTGCGGGCGAGGCATTCGGGTCCATGGGGTATTGGCGGGCGAAGTCGAGGATTGCCTGTTCCACCTGGTCGGTAAATGTGTCCATATTGTCTCCTTTTGAATTATGTCCATACGATGTGTCACCGGGTCCCCAGGATCGGGGGACATGGCTGACACGGTAGGGGACCGGGGGTCACTGGGCCACGATGTCGATGTAGTACCCGCAACCCTCGTCGAGGTAGAAGGAGAGGTCCCAGTTGCTTGCGAGTCCAGAGCACCAGTCGTGGACGGCGTACTTGTCGATGGCGCCGTCGCGGTAGAGGCCGATGCAGATGTCGCGGACCTTGTCGTTTCGCGCCTTGAATGCCTCGTCGAGATTTTTGTGGGTAGAGACGGTCGTTCCGTCCACGGTGAGGTTGTACATGGTTGCCTCCTTTTGAACTTATGCCCCTACGATGTTCCCCCGGGTCCCCTTTGTCGGGGGACATGGGGAACACGGTTGGGCAATGTGGGCTTAGTAGATGGATTCCTTTGCCTCATTCTTCGTCCGGAAGAAGTGGAAGCCCGGGGCGCACTCGACATTGTATCGCAGGTCAAAGTCGGGGATTACGATTTTCTGCCCCAGCGTGTACGTGAATTTAGGGTCATGCCGCGAATGCAGTACCTCGTGCCCTTCCGTATCAAGGACGGTGGCCATGTTGGTCCGGCATCTGTCCCCGTTGATGGAAAAGACGATGGCGCCTGCAGGGATTTCGGCGGTAATGACTACTTTTTCGGCAGTCTTCTTGTAGCCCTGCATTGGGCGGGCGAGGATAACGCCCTTGCGGAACTTTTCCTTCTCGTCGAAGATGGCGTCGTAGGCGTTCGCGTATATCAGGTCGATCCCTGCCAGGTTGGCCAGGGTCAGGTTGGCGCCGGACAGGTTGGCCACGCGCATGTTGGCCCTGGTCAGGTTGGCCCCGCGCAGGTTGGCACCGGACAGGTCCGTATTGGACAGATCCGTACTGGTCAGTTCAGCCCCGGACAGGTTTGCCTTGACCAAGGTTGCCTTGTACAGGTCAGCCCCGAACATCTCTGCCCCTTGCAGGTTTGCCCAGTACAGGTTGGCCCCCTGCAGGCAAGCCCCTTGCAGGTTTGCCCCGTTCAGGAAGGCCATGGGCAGGTTGGCCCCGGCCAGGTTGGCCCCGGCCAGGACAGCCCCGGACAGGTCAACTCCGCTAAGGTCGGCGCCGGACAGGTCGGCTTTCATGTTTTCCCAGCCCTCGCAATCATGTTTTAGCCAGTGCCGGTGATTGGCAATAATACGGTCAAGTTCCTTCTGTTCCATAGTAATCCCTTTGGTTGAATGCATTTGCACGATGTTCCCCCGGGTCCCCCGGAATGTGGGACATGGGGAACACGGTGGGCTAGAGTGAAAATTAAAAATAAAACCCGGCCTGGCGGACCAGGTCGGGCGGAGACAATGAAAATTAAAATTTACAAATCGGGCGGGCGAAAAATACTATGTTTTGTAATGTCGCCGGGGTTTGGCTTTTGCGGGCCCGTGCAGCTCGGCGATGGGATATATCATTGTCATAGCCCTCCAAACTGCACGGGTCCATTTTTTGCTTTAGCGGCATTCGTGCACGTCGGTGGAGAAGCCGATACCGCCAGTTCCACCGAGAATCTTGAGCAAGTCCCGTCCATGGGGCGTGAGCTTGATCTCGAACACCTCGTTTTCCGGGGAGTCCACGTCAATGTACCATGCGGGGAAGAGGTCGTTCTCCGTGTATCCCAGTTGGAGCGGGAGTCCCTTTTCCCGGGCCTTGTCCTTGATGTCCTTGACGGCCTTGCAGAAGCGTTCGTGCTTCGGCACGTCCGCGGCATCCATGCCGGAATCCGGCGCCTCGCCGTTGATGAGCTTGGTGAGGGCGTTTCCGTCGGAGACCAGGTGCTTGATGCCGACGTATGCCGCCTTGAACTCGGCCACGAGGTCCTTGCCGACGACATTGTTGGCGAGATAGGCGGTCGATACTTCGGCGGTGCCGAACCGGGAACCGCGAATCATGTTCTTAGATGGTTTCTTGCCAGTTGCCATGCGTGTCTCCTTGGTTGCTTGACGCCCCTACGATGTCCCCCCGGGTCCCCCGGATTGAGGGACATGTGGGACACGGTGGGGCGAAGTCAAAAAAATAAAAATTAAAAGTGCCCAAATGGGCACTGGATTAGTAGATGTAGTAGTCGATGGGACTGGAGAGGCCCTTGGTTTCGTCCAGGTGCCTGTGGCACTCGCGGGACTGGCCTTCGCCCTTGCGGCACATGCGTTCCCAGTATTCCTCGCCCTTCTTGGTGAGGGTCTTGACCACGAGGGACAGGGTGCCATCATGGTGGGCGTTCTGCACATGGAGGCCGTCCTTGTCCGACCAGATGTCCACATTGTCCGGGTGGTCACCCGTGAACTTCATGAAGTCGTCGATGGAGTCGATCCTAATCACGCGCCCGGCATCGCAGGAGGGCTGGAACTCCGGGTAGCGGCTGGAGGAGCGGCCACGGAACAGGCAGGTCGTGCCGATGAGGTGGCCGTACTTGAAGTTCGAGCGGAAGTCCTCCCAGTTCATGGTCTGTTCGTCATTGACGGCATCCCAGAACTCCTGGGAGCCTTCTTCCGGGGGGTCCACCTCGCCATCGTGGGACTCGTTCCAGTTGTCCACGAAGTCATCGTAGTCCGGGGCATCGGAGGTAATCCAGGTCACCTTCGGGGTAATCTTGAAGTCGATTTTCAGTTTCTTGCTCATGTTGTCTCCTTGGTTGCTTGACGCCCCTACGATGTCCCCCCGGGTCCCCGTTTTCGGGGGACACGGGGGACACGGTTGGGGGACACCAAACGTCAAAAATTAAAAATTGTCCCCGGATGGGAGTTGAGGTTGCTCGGATCATTAGCCAATAGTCGGTCAGAGCTTTGAGATTGCACGGTCAATCCGTTCCATGTGATTCGCAAGGGTTTCTGCCAAGCGGACGACCTTTTTCAGGTACGCCCTGCGCTTGGCAAGGGTCGCGAGTTCATCGACAGGAACGTCCCGCTTGACGGCACGGATGCCCTGCGTATTGTCATCTGCGGCATCGCTCCACATGATGACGAGCAGTTCCAGCTTAGAGCCGTTGCGGGCTTCGCGGATACGTGCTTCTGTGGTGCCCACTCTATAGATGATTCTGCGGTCGCGTTCGGGGTCGCAAGCCCATTCGCTCCGGTCAATAAGGGAAATGTCCCATTCCCTGCCGGAAACGCCCGTTCCCTTTGTGGTGTCGCCACCGAAAATTGCGAGAGGGTGCTTGTTCTGCGTTGTCATGTTGTCCCCTTTTGTTGATTACCCGTAAACGATTTCCCCGAAGAAGGTGCAGTCCGCGAGTGCCAGGCCGGAGCCCATGTCGTTGTCGCCATGCACGAAGTCGCGGAACGCGTCGGGCGCCTTTTCGAGCAGTGCATCGAGGCCCTTTTCGAGCATGTCGAGCGTGAAGTCGTGGTCTTTGCCTTCCGGGTCGGTGGCCACGAGGGTCTTGCCGTGCATGAGCATGCTTGCGAAGATGCGTTCGACATAGGTGTCTTCCTGGCCGTAAGCGTATTCCACGGCAGCCCTGGCTGCCTCGTATTCGGCATCGGCCTTGGAGTTGATGGCGTATCCGGTGCCCGTGAACATTTCGGAAACGAGGTCGTCGAGTTCGAGTTCGCAGAGTTCGCAGAACTTCTTGATCTTGATATTCATGTTGGCTCCTTTTGATTGACGGTTTCACGATGTCCCTCCGGGTCCCCCGGAAGGTGGGACATGTGGGACACGGTTGGCGCCTGGGGTCACAGGGCCTTGAGGGCCTTTTCCGCGGACGTAACGACTGGCTTGTACTTGGCGACAAGGGTGGCGAGCGCGGACTTGACGGCTTCCTCCGGAGAGTCCCCCAGGCCGAAGTGTTGCCGGGTGGCGTCCCCGTCCCTGTAGTCGATTACGGCGATGGTCCTGTCCTTTGAATACTGGCCCAGGAACGGGACCAGGATTTCCCTCTCGAACCAGTGCTCCCCCATTTCCCGGGAGAGGCGCGAGTGGTCGCCGGGGCCGTAGTAGTCGATTTCGATAATGGTCTTCCCGTCGGCAAGTGAGCGGATGTCTTTCTTCTTTGGCATGGTTTCCCCGAAAGTTAAAAAAATTTTACTTGATTTTCGTGAAAAAATCGTAGTTCTGGTCGAACTTCGCCACGTCAAGATCGATGTACGGGAAACGGTCCAGGGTGATTTCGCTGTTTTCATCAACCTTGTCAGTGGTTTCGATGCAGTCGGGGACCACGTACAGACGGCCCGCGTCAATATCGCCGTCGGCAAAAAGGTTCAACCCGTTTTCCTTGCAGATTGTCTTGATTGCATCCACGTGGGGTTCGAGGAGATCGGCAACCTTTCGTGCATTGACGAGCAATGTTTCGGTCTTCGTGTCTTCCTCATGGAGTTTCTTGTCGTACTGCCCGTGGATCACTTCGAGCATGTACTTGACGGGCATGGAGTATTCTTCCAGTTCGCTCCGGTTGAACTCCTTTTCTCCCCATGCCTCGATTTCCCCGTCCTTGCAGTCCATGACCAGGTAGGCATACCACGACTGGTCGCACGTGTCGATGGAAATGCGCATCTTCACCTGCTTGTCATCGGGTGTACCGACGAGCCATTCCGGACGAAGGGCGAAGGAGAAGTCGATGTAGTCGTCGTTGTTTTCCGCCCAGTTGGTGATGAGGGACTTGGAGTCGTCGCCCAGGTCGGCCCTGACCACGGTGGCGATTAGGTCGCCGAGATCGTCCAACTGCTGATTGGCGATTGGGTTCTTCGAGATACTGTCGAGAAGTGTGCAGAGGTTGTTCATGGTTGTCTCCTTGGTTGAATGCGCCCCCACGATGTCCCCCCGGGTCCCCGGAATCGTGGGACACATGGGACACGGTGGGCTGGAGGGGCCTGGGAGAAAAATAAAAAATAAAACCCGACCTGGCGAACCAGGTCGGGCGGAGACAACAAAAAGCTTAATGTAATGTTGCCACGGCGATCAGCGCGATGATGACCAGCGTGAGTACAACTATCGCGACATCAAGCCAGGTTTTCGGGGAATCATTTTTCTGCTTCATGCCCACAGTTTATATGATTTCGCGTAGGGCATCGAGGCATTCGCCCTCTCCGAACACGCGCTTCACGGATTCCCATTCGCGCTTTACGGCCTTGTAGGTCTTTTCGGCCTTGCGGGAATCGGTGTCATACCCGAAGTCCGAACAGAAGTTCTCGAACGAACCCGGATCGTCCTTGGTGAGGCAGGTGATGATGTCGTATTCGTCCGGCGGGGTGGAACCCTGGGCGCGGGACTGGGTGAACATGACACGCATGGCCTTGCCGTCCTTACGGAGGGTCACCGGGAAGCGGTAATGGTCATACTCCTTGTCCCAGTCCACCGGGCCATACTTCGGAGAGCCGACCTTCATCGTGATGCCGTGCTTCTTGCAGATTTCCTTGGCGTTGTCTCTCAATTCGCTCATGATATTCTCCTTTGGTTGAATGATGTCCACACGATGTTCCACCGGGTGCCCTACTCCGGGGCACACCTGGAACACGGTTGGCTTACTTGCGCTTCTTTACCTTCTTGATGGCAATGGACTTTACCCCGCCAAAGGCAGCCCATCTGTCGGCCTCGTGCATTTCCATGTCATCGAAGATACGCTTTGCGTCCTCGCGGCTCTTGGCCTTGATGACGATTTTCTTCGTGTAGGTGATGCAGTAGGACTTTCCGTCCGCGTTGAGGCCGCCCACCACCTCGCCATCGAGGATATCGGCAAGTTCCTTTGCATCTTCGTCCGTCGGGAGGCTCACCCGAATGGAGAAGATATCGACAAAGGTCATGTCAGAGCAATCGTCCTCGTATCTGACCTTGATTTCGTACGGGCGATAGTCCTCCTTGGGGGTCTCGTCAAATTCCCCGGCTTCCTCGTCCCAAGTATAGAACTTTGACAGGAAGTCCTTGATGCCCTGGCGCATTTCTTCATGCGGGTCAAATGATTCGAGCTTATCGGAAATGAGGTCGTTGAGGGTCAGTGCTTCTTCGTTGATATGTGTTGCCATGATGTTGTCTCCTTTGGTTGATTGTTGTCCACACGATGTTCCACCGGGTGCCCTAATCCGGGGCACACCTGGAACACGGTTGGCGGCTAGTCCTGCTTCATGCCCACGGTTTATTCATTAGATCGTGAAAGAGTTGATGTGGAAACGGCCTGATAGTATGCAGTCTTTTTCTCCATGACAGTCTCCTTGGTTGAATGTATGCTCACGATGTTCCTCCGGGTCCCCCCTTTCGGGGGACACGTGGAACACGGTTGGCGGCTAGTCCTCCTTGTCGATGCTCACGATTTCCACGAAGTCGGAACGTCGGGAAAATTCCCCACGGTCCATGTTGCGGAAAATCCGTTCCGCTTCCTGTTGGTCATTTGCCTTGATGTGGATTTCGTTGCGGTAGGTAAATCGGAATGTCGGGCAATCGAGCTTGGCACTCGTGTCCTAGTTCAATTTCCAGCCATCGGCGTGGAAATGCGGTTGGTCCATGAAACCGCACTGGTCGATGATGTCGCGCAACAGTTCAAACGGGTAATTAGGGTTGCGGGTCACGGCAAATTCGGCCTCGTCATAGATGTCCGGGTCACTCCGCTTGAAAACGGCGGTCATCGTGTCCTTGTTATCGGATACTTCGATTTCGAGAATGGCATCGCCGTTAGTAAGTACATGGGTAATCATGGATTGTCTCCTTTGGTTGAATGTGTCCCCACGATGTTCCCCCGGGTCCCCTCTTTCGTGGGACACGGGGAACACGGTGGGAAAAGTTGCGCCCCCGGGGCATAGGAGGGACACGGTCGCCGACCCCGGGGGCGCCTGTGGTTCAATCAACCCGGCGACCGTGAAAATTAAAAATTATTTGTGCACTGTCAGCCATTCGACCTGGTGGGCGGGACGGTTGAACCGGTCCACATTCATCAGGGCGGCCTCGGAACCGTCCGGGGCGACTATGGCCGAATATTCGATATTTTTGAGGTGGCGCCGTTCGATAAGGTCGGTAGCCCTGAGCTTCGCGTTTTCCACGCGGTCGGCCTCGACCTCGCCCGCGACAAGCGTCATCCCCAGTGTCTTGAACTTTACCGTGAACTTCATTACCACCTCACCCCGTTGAGTGTCCCTTCCGTGTCATCCACGACATTCGGCACGGTGGTCGCCTTGGACCACCGTTCCTTCTGCGCCTCCCAGATCCTGTCGGTCTCGGTGGCGGTCAGGGCGTAGGCTTCGTTCTGCACCTTGTTGTACCCGAACTTGCGGGTCAGCCCCCGGCCGTCATGGCGCCACAGTTCCTGCGTCTGGTACCTCAGCGCGTGCTTGTCCCAGTCCTCCTTGGTGCCATGGTAGCAGAGGACTGTGTTTGCCATGGACATCGCCCACAGCACCTGTTCGCGGTGGAGTTCGGTCGGGGTGTAGAAGCGCCCGGTGCCCGTTTTCGACGAGCTGTCGTCCGGGTCAAGCCCACGGCGCCTGCACATGGCCTGGAACAGTTCCTTCCGTTCCTTTTCGATTTCCGGGGTGGATAGCCCCAGTCTGCCTGTCTTGAAATTGTGGTTCATGAGTGTCTCCTTTGGTTGATGCGCCCACGATGTCCCGCCGGGTCCCCGGAAACATGGGACACGGGGGACACGGTAGGGCTACCGCCTAACCGCGGCCCGATTGCTCTCCATAGGAACAGTCGATAATCGGTGCCGAACTAGCCGTTGCTTTTCGCGCCTTGGTTAAAATCCTTGAGCCAGCCGCATGCTGCGAAGGTGGCTTCTTCGCAGTAGTCATCGCTTTCCTTGCTCCCGAACATGGCGTCTACATGGAGCAGGTCTCGTTCGGCGCACGCGACGGCTTCGCGCTGTGCGTCTGTCATTTCTTCCGTGAAAGCATCACGGCCGATAGCGGAATATTGGATGACGAGTTCGAGGAAATCCTCTTTGTTCATCGGTTTCATGGTTGTCTCCTTTGGTTGATGCGCCCACGATGTCCCGCCGGGTCCCCGGAAACATGGGACACGGGGGACACGGTAGGGCTAATGGCGGGACGGGAGATTGGGCCACCTGCCCGTCTCGAGATGGGTGCAGTGCGAGCAGACATAGGCGGAGCCTACCATTCTGTATGTAGGCCTACCGCAGTGCTTGCACTTTCCCTTCGTTCCCGCGGAGCCTGGGTGTCGCTTCTTGGAAGCCGTGCCGTAGTCCCCGTAGGGCCGGGCGACAATCGGTGCCGTGTCGTTCCACATAGATCATTGTATCCTTTTGTTGCCTGATGCCCCCACGATGTTCCCACGGGCCCCAGGAATATGGGACACATGGAACACGGTAGGGCAAAAATCAAAAATTAAAAATAAAAAGTGCCCAAATGGGCACTGGTTTTACTTCTTCTGCTTCGGGGCTTCGCGCCAACCGATGCCCTGGAAAGGCTTGGATGGCTTTTCGGCCTTGTCCGCTTCATCGAAAATCTTTCCGATTTCCGCGAAGATCGCAGGAAGCACCTTGGAGTTGATGCGCTTGGCCTCGCGGGT
>Ga0326512_10002317_pt1 | contig 14107 bp, 6 predicted proteins | sample 1_2617_0518_D_FD_203652 | JGI IMG/M metagenome (GOLD analysis project Ga0326512, IMG submission 203652) | Bovine rumen microbial communities from UC Davis, California, United States - 1_2617_0518 | ecosystem: Host-associated > Mammals > Digestive system > Stomach > Rumen | place: USA: California... | reverse complement strand
CACAAATATGCAAACGGATTCACCCTCTCTGATCTGGCGTTTGAGTATCGTCTGCCTTTGAGACAGATGAAAAGTTATATCACCCAACTTCTCGAAAAGGCGCGACTTCTCAAACTGCGGCAGAAATACCTCAACTCAGCAGCTTAATCTATCTCTCGGCGACTTTTTCCCTTTTTGTTTTGGTATTTCAGTTTTTATTGTTACTTTTGCAAGTGAAAGTTAAAAACCTAAGGCAAATCATAAAAGCAGCAGAGATATGAAGACCAATCTCATTGATAATCGGCAGATACGAGTATTCATCTCATCCACATTCCAAGATATGCAGGATGAGAGGGATTATCTGATGAAACGAACGTTTCCAAAGCTTAGGAAACTTGCTGCAGAGCGTGATGTAACACTAACTGAGCTTGACCTTCGTTGGGGAATTACCGAAGAAGAGGCCAAGACTGGAAAGGTCGTCGAGATTTGCCTGCGCGAAATTGAGAACTCCATTCCTTTCTTTATAGGCATTATCGGCAACCGATATGGTTGGGTTCCAGAAAAGAATGACCTTAGCGCCAATGTCACAGAACGCTTCCCTGATGTCAATACTTTCATCGGTCAACATCTTTCCGTTACGGAGATGGAGATGCAGTTCGGTGTGTTGCAGCGTGAAGAGGATATGCATGCCTATTTCTTTATTAAGAATAAGATGGAGGAGCAAGACAATCCGGAAATGCTTAACCGTCTTAAGGCAGAAGTAGAAGCAAGCAGATATCCTTCTTCCACATACAGCTCACCTGAGAATCTCGCAGAACAGGTAGAGCAGGCATTTATTGCACTCCTTGACCAGCTGTTTCCAGAAGGTAATATTTCGGAGTTGGAAAAAGAGCGTATTGGTCAACGCTCCTTTATGCACCAGCTTTGCCAGAACTACATTCGCGATGATAAGAACTTTAAGGTACTTGACGACTGGGTGCATGATTGGGAGCAACACCAATTGGTCATAACAGGAGCCAGCGGCCTGGGCAAGAGTGCACTCATAGCTAACTGGGTAAACGAAAAGCTACAGGATAAAGATCGTGGATATAATATCATCTACCACTTCACTGGCAATGGCGGAAGTGAGAGCCATCATGAACATATTATGAAGGTTCTTATAGGAGGAATCAATGATGTGTATGGATGGGAAAATGAGGAGAATACAGATCAATCTCAGGAGGACAAACTGAAAGATTTGTTTTTGAAAGTAGCATCAGAAGGCAAGAAGCCCTTGTTGATAGTCCTTGATGCCGTTAACCAGATTATCGATACGGACGATGCAAAGTTCTTGAACTGGTTACCCATTCCACCAAGGAACATCAAAATACTATTCTCCACGCTTGAGGATGATTGTACGATGGAAGTCTTCAGAAATCGTCATTATCCCGAGTTTATATTGCAACCGTTAGATGCGGAGAAACGCAGACAATTGGTAACGGAATATCTATGGCTCTATAGGAAGAAACTCACCGAAGCCCAGATTGAGCATATCGTCACCGACAAGCAGAGCGAAAATACGCATGTGTTGAAGACACTGCTCGATGAGCTCATCAACTATGGTGTCTTTGAGAAACTGGACGAAAGGATAGATTATTATTTATTACCAGATACGATTGAAGATTTCTATCAGGCATTGTTGCAAAGCTATGAGGATGATTTCGGAAAGGATTTTGTCAAGCAAATACTTTCACTCATTGCTGTTTCGAGGAATGGATTGAGTGAGAAGGTTATACTTGCCATTACTGGTTACAAACAGTTGTATTGGTCACAATTCTATTGCGCTTTTCATACAAATTTAAACAACAAGAAAGGTCAAATTGGATTCTCTCATAATAACATTTCTCAATCAGTAAACAATAGATATCTTGTTAGAACTAATTGGGAAAAGACATGTAGAAAAAAAATACTCGAAAACGCCCTGTTAAATATTAACAAAAGACTCTATATGGAGGATTTAACGAGTAGTTTTTTAGAGGTTCCTTATCAGTTACTAAAAATGGAAGATGGGAACAGACTATTTAAAGTAATTAAAGACCCAAATACAGCAGTCACTATCTATGCACTGAATTCTGAAGAACTTAGGAATTATTGGCGCTATCTACTTTCTAGGGGATATCATTTAAAAACATATCTCGAAACTAATTTGGATACAAGTGACTTATACCTTTATCAGAAAAAAGGAAGACAATTATTGTCATTGATAAGAGAATTTGGTGAAAATGTTTTGGCTTCTAAAATTGCTGAACGAAAACTCAACATAATACTTTCAGCTGATAATGTTTCTACGGTTTTATTAGCTCAAGCATATACCGATGCTGCTAATCATAGAGATGATTATAGATTCCAACATGATGATAATTATTACGAGCAGGTTTTTGACTATTATTTAAAAGCTATTGAATTATCAACATATGAGAATCTATCACAGAAGAGTAATGCATATAATGGACTTGCAAATCTATGTATAGACGGGAAAAAATATGATTGGGCTATAAAGTTTCTTGAGAAAGCTCTCGAAATAAACAAAGATTTGTATGGTAAAAATCACATAGAAGTCGCAATTAATCTTGACGGATTGTCTCAAGCGTTCTATTTTGCTGGACAAACAAATCGTGCTATAGAGTCTATTAAAGAAGCTATCTCAATTGTCGAAGAATACTATTTAAACGATGTGGAACGGCTACCATGGCTATATTATCATTTGGCTTGTTATTTAAAAGAGAACGATATTGAAGATGCTATGAAATATATAAAAAAAGCAATAAAAATGAAACAAGTAGCATATGGTGCGATTTACGAGGGGAAAGATATTTTTGAAAGTTTTATTGAAGAAATTGATAGTGTTATTCCATCATCACAATAATTTTAATAGAGAAACAAGGATATGAAGACAATAAAGATATTCCTGGCATCATCGGAGGAGCTTGATTACGACCGCATGGCATTCGGAAATCTGGTTCGGCGACTGGATGATATGTACGAGAAACGTGGTATTCGAATCAAGTTGTTTGAGTGGGAAGATTACGATGCTGCCTATAATGACAAGCGCAAGCAGGACGAATACAACGAACATGTAAAGCAGAGCGATATCTTCTTAGGTTTGTTTTACAAGAAAGCGGGACAATTCACTATTGAAGAGTTCGATATTGCTTCCCAAGAGTTTAAGGATCATGCCTCACCAAAGGTCTACACCTATTGCAAAGATCTAAAGCCAGGAGAAGAAGAGACACCAGAGCTGAAAGAATTTAAAGAGCGCCTATTCAAGGAGATGGGACACTATTGGTGTCGATATGATAATCGTGAGAGCCTTCAGTTCCAGTTCGTTATGCAGTTGCAGTTGGTTGAAAGCAGCCAGATGGACGATATAAAGGTAGAAGATGGTGTCGTTACCATCAATGGTCTTCCTGTCGCCAAGATGGAGAATCTCAAGTTCGCTGCAGCAAATGAAGATTATCTCAGGATGCAGACTGACATTCAAGAACTGCGCAAGGAAATTGAGGAAATGCAACTTGATCTTGAAAAGAAACAAAGAAGACTAGAAACTAAAAAGGCAAAGTTAGAAAGAAAACCTGACGACGAAGATTGTCAGGAGGATTATAAAGAGAAGAAAGAAGAGGTTGAGAAACTGATAGATCGTCTTCAACCCAAACTCAACAAGTACAATAAGTTGAAGGAAGATTTTGCCAAACATCAAGAACTATTGTTTAATACAGCGAAACGTGTTGCCAAATTACAAGGAGAAGAGATAAATGACAGAATACGTAGAGCTATGGATGCTCTTAACGAAGGGCTCGTGCGCGAGGCCAACACGATTCTCAATGAAGCTGAAGCAGATGCCAAGAACCTTCTGAATGAGTATAAACAAAGTAGGGAGATAACAGAACAGAAACGCCAGAACCTCATTATTTCTATCAGAGAATTATCATTGAAAGCATCATCTACGTTGGCAGATGCAAGCATAGACATTAATATACGTATTAAAAACTCAGATGAAATCTATAAATTAGCCATCACCATCGCCCAAGAAGTCTCCTTAGACGAAGAAAAATATGTTAAACTCATGTACGCTTATGCAGATTTTTCTCAAGATTATGCTCATTACGATGTGGCACTTAGGTTTTTCAAAGACATATTGAATATTCAAAAAAAAGCAAAGGGAGAAATAAACTCTGAAGTTGCAACTTTGTACGCTATAATCGGAAATTTAATCAGCGATAAGGGGAACCATGATTTAGCACTTGACTATCTACAAAAATCTCTGGAAATACGAACCAACTTGTTTGGAGACGAAAATATCCAGACCGCAGTTTCATATCATGACCTCGCTGGAGTTTATAATGATATATGTGAATATAAAAAAGCACTGGATAATTACCAAAAAGCACTAGAAATCTTCGAAAAGGTGATGGGAAAAGAATCTGAGACTACTGCTACATTATATAACTCATTAGGAGTCTTATATTTCAATCAACAGAATTATAAGCATTCTCTTGATTATTATCAAAAGGCTCTAACAATTTTTGAAAATAAAATGGGTACTGAAAGTAAAGACGTTGCTGATTCTTATTTAAACATAGGCAATGTATATAGTATGTTGGGGAATTACTGTAAAACATTGAATTATTACACTGATGCCTTGAATATATATATAAAAACATTAGGGACAATGCATCCCAAAACATCATTTGTTTACAATAATATAGGAACAATTTGCTGTGAACAATATGATTACGAGCACGCATTGGAGAACTATCAAAAGGCTCTTGAAATCAGCGAAAAAGTTTGGGGTAAAGTGCATTCAAGTATTGTCATTTCATATAATAATATTGGAAACGTTTATTATTATCAGTACAATTTCCACCGAGCCGTTGATAATTATCAAAAAGCATTAACAATTTGTAATAAAACATATGGAAAAGATCATTCTTTGACCGCAACCATACATATGAACATTGGTAATCTTTTGTCTCTTCAAGGGAATAAAACACTTGCTTTAGAGTCTTATCAAAACGCTCTGTCAATCTGCGAGAAGCTTCACAGAGATATTGACGTGGCAGATTTATGTAACAACATTGGTACAATCTATATTAATTTAGGAAATTTAAATTCAGCACTTAATTACTTTGAAAAAGCGTTGCACATTTATATAGAAAGCTTTGGAGAAGAACACCATAAAGTTGCAATATCGTATAGTAATATTGGTGCGGTCTATAGCAAAAAAAACGATTTCGATCATGCTCTTGAGTATGGTAGAAAAGCACTTCGTTTACGAAAGAATATGTTTGGTAAGGAACATCCTGATACAGCAACTTCATATAATAACGTTGGGGTTTGTTATAGTAAATTGGGGAATAAAACTAAAGCGCTTGAATATTATAAAGAAGCACTTGAGATTCGTGAAAGATTATTTACTTCTGAACACCTTGACAAAGTACAATCATATCAGAATATTGCGTCAATTTACGAGTATCAAGGAAATTATGAAACGGCATTAGATTATAACTTCAAGGCATTGAAAAACGAAGAGGTCATTTGGGGGACGGAATATAAAAACATCTCTGATTCATATAATGCTATTGCTTGGACCTATCATTTAATGGGGAAATATGAGGAGGCTCTCCCTTGGGCTGAAAAAGCTGTTGCGGCATCTCCTGATAATCCAGAAATCATTGATACCCTTGCGACTGTTTATCAAGGGCTCAGTCGTTATGATGAGGCTCTTGAGCAATTTGAATTGTGCTTGAAGTTCAAGAAAGAGCAGAATACTTCAGAAGGGAGTATCCGCGAAACAGAAGAAAAGATTGCTAAACTCAAAAACTTGATAAAAAATGGAGGAGTATCAGAGCAATAGGGAGATAAGAGTTTTTATCAGCTCGACATTCCAGGATATGCAGGGCGAGAGGGAATATCTGATTAAAAAGGTATTCCCACGACTGCAGGATGAGGCGAAGAAAAATGACGTCACTGTGGTTCCCATTGATTTGAGATGGGGCATTACTGAAGAGGACGCCAAGAATGGCAAGGTAGTTGAGATCTGTCTGGATGAGATTCGGAACTCCAGACCATTCTTTATCGGAATCATTGGCCACAAATATGGAACCTGTACAACCAAGGAAGAACTATTCAAGAACCATAATCTTGAAGAGAAATATGGTCCCTTCCTTGAAGATATTGATGGTAAACTGAGCATCACGGAACTGGAGATGCAATATGGTGTCCTTAAACATAAGGAACCCATTGATGCATATTTCTACTTTCTGACAGGTGATGATGCTACTAAGGATGCAGAGTATCTGGCAAGATTAAGAGATGCCATCAAAAAAGACGGTAGATACCCGATCGCTTCGTACGATACGCCTGAAACATTAGGAGAGCTCATCGAAGAGGCTTTCCTCAAGCTCCTTTATGACAGGTTCCCCAAGCAGGAGCAAAGCTATCTGGCAACCATCCGTCGCAGACATCAGGCATTGATGTATAATCTGGCCGATGGCTATATCGAAGATCCTTCGAACATCTCTAATCTCAACGAATGGATTGAAGACCCTAAAGAGCAATTCATCGTATTGATAGGTGGTGTCGGTATTGGCAAAAGTGCGCTCATTGCCTATTGGCTGAGAGAACAACACAAGATTCATCCTGAGAGGAAAGTCATTTGGCATTGTGTGGCCTATGCATCAGACAAGAAAGACGATGGAGATGCAGTCAGAAAGAGACTGTCTGCAGAAATAGCAGACCTGTATCAGCTTCCTGAGGATCTGAAACTAGAAGTCATGCTTGAAATGATAAAGGACAAAGAAGAACTCCTGATTATCATTGACGGCATTGAGAAATTCACCACCAACGACGGTAGCAAGCAACTCCACTGGATGCCCAGAATGCCAAAGAATGTCAAGGTGATGTTGACCACGACTCCTGAAGACGAATCGATGGAGTCACTCTCCTATTATCATTACCTCTGCCTCACCCTACCCCCTCTGACAGCTCAAATACGGAGCCAAATCATTCAGAGATATTTGATTCACTTTGGCAAGAAGCTGACAGATCTTCAAATCAACAAGATAGCCACAACGAAGCTGTTTGAGAACACATCTGCGTTGATGTCACTGCTCAACGAGCTGGTTTCATTTGGCGATTATTACCAATTGGATCAACACCTTGACAGCTATATTCAGACTCATTCATTGGCAGAACTTTACGAACTCATTCTTTCTCGTTGTGAGCAAGATTACGGAGAGCAACTCGTAAAAGACATACTATCTTTCTTCTGGGTCAGCAGAAAAGGTCTTTCGGAATCCGAGATTATGCAGGCAGCTAATCTAATTCAATTAAGTTGGTCCCAGTTCTTCTGTGCCTTCTCCACTCATTTCAACAGACGAGACGGACTGTTGTACATTTCGAATCAGGCTCTCAGGCAAGCTATCCAGAAGAGATATCTGTCAGATGAAAACGAGAACCTGTATAGACGCAAACTGACTAAGATATTCAAAGAGCATGTGGCAGGACATGATTGTTCTGAACTATGCTATCAATATTTCCTGCTTCAGGATGACGAAGCCTTATATCGTGAGATCTTGAATTTCAATGTCTATTATTATACCGCCACAAATAGTGAACAGGAGCCTAACAGCATTTGGAGCAGACTACTGATGTCTAATCCCGAGAAATACAAACTCGATGCCTATCTAGACATATGGCCTACCAATCCATCTGAGACAGATATCAAAGCGATGGCTACAATAGCCAAGTTAGTGTGGGGTAGATTTGAGAATTTTAAACTGGCTACCAAGATGCTGGCATTAGCTCTAGAGGCACAACGTGACCTTTGTGGAGAATACGATCCTTGGACCTGCGATATTGAAATAGAGGTAGCCAATATGCTCTATGATGTCAGAAAACTCGATTCGGCTTGGAAGATTTATGAGCGTGTATTGGAGAAACGCATGCAGATTTATGGGGAAACGCATCCCAAAGTCGCTTTTACCTATGAAATGATGGGGCATGTCATGAATTGCAAGGAAGATTATGACGCAGCAGAAGACACTTACACCAAAGCATTGAATATTCTTTTGGCTGTATATAATCGCCCACATTACAAGATTGCTAACGTTATCCACAACCTTGCAAGTATCCAACAACGTAAAGGTAACTATGATGAAGCAGCAACCTTATATAATAAAGCCATAACTATGTGGCACCAAACGCTTGGAAATTTGTCTTCTGAACTTGTTACTGGCTACAAGATGCTTGCTTTCAATTACATTGATGCAGAGAAATGGGATGAAGCCTGGGAGAGCCTCGTATCTTGCTTTATCAGATGCGAGAAGATTTACGGCACCAAGCATTCCGAGTTTACAGGTATTGCTGACAGCCTTGAAAGAGTCTGGCATATCTTGGAGGAAAAGGGGTTAACTACTGACAAACAAAGGAATGACTTCGAAATATACCTTTCAGGAATCGTCATTAAAGCGCATATCATAGAAGACGGTCCTGCCTTTCAGAAAGGCTTAAGAGGAACCTATGATGTTCTTCAGTATGTGAATTGGGACATCTCGAAGCCACAGTCATTCTTCGACGAACAAAAGTTGATGGCTGGTAAAGAGAAGTCTATCACCTTTTATAAGGAAGGTCAGATAACAACTGAACATTTCGATGGGCCATTAGGTATCACCTTTGAAAGAGTATTCGATGCCAATCTCCATGAAGAATTAAGATATATCTGGAAAGAGGATAGACAATGAGCTCATTGTCTATCCAAATATCCTTTTCCAGAAACCTGTCTTTTCAGGAATACAGAGTATATCTATACCTGTTGATTCGAACACCTTTTTAATGAGTGCAGACTCTGCGTCGCTAATCTTTTCGTCTGCAGAGATAATCTGCTGAATATAGAACCCGATAGTCGCTTTCTCTATCTCTTTCATCGTGGAAATAAGTTCTATCGTTTTGTCCTCATTGAAAGAATCAGCATTCTGAGCTACACTATTGTAAATCGACTCATCTCCCCCAACAAGTTTTACAAGAAGACTCTTCTCCTCTTCCGGGACAATGCCATCAATGGAGGCAAATTTGTAAAGTAGCCCTAATACCATTTCCAATGATTCTTGGGGTAAATTGAAGGTAATACCTAATTTGAGAGCAATCTCGCTCATCATGTTCCTTTCGAATTGGTTAATCTGCTGGTCTGTTATTGCCACAGATTGGATCATGAGCAAAATACGAAGCTGGGTAAGCTTGTCGTATTTTGAGACTTCCTCGACAGCTTCTTCAATTTTTAGAAGGGATACAGGAATTGTGAGATCCAGTTCCTTTTGGATTTTCTCAAAACTTGAGCGTTCAGACATCCTAGCCTTGTCATCAGCGAACATGATGCCAGAGGCTAACGATAAAATTGCTACTTTTTCATTTAAACTAAAAATGGCCATATACTTCAATTTTTAATGATTTGTTATGCAAAGATATAAAAAACTTATCATAATCAATCACTTCTTTGTTTATTTAACAATTAATTTAATGAACGCAACCATTTTTACCACAAAAAGACATGGTATTTAAGAAATAAAAAAATTCCTCTCAAAATGCTTGCAAGTTTAAGAGAAAAAGCTTATCTTTGCATCAAAATAATAACTAAAAACTGAATTGGTTTATTCATATAATAAATTACCTAAGTAACATTGTAACCAAACAAGCATATGGACAATCAAGACATGACATATTCCTATGGGTACGAGTTTGCAAAGAGTGAATACGAAAAGTTATCCACAGTACCCGCAACCAGCCAAGAGTGGGTTGCGTTTTTCCATAATGTCACTCAGGGACTTCCCGTTTTAGAAGCAATCTGCGGTGTTGCCTCCTTCATTACATCCGCAGAAGCCAAGAAGATTAACAAAGGTCAGTTTAACAAAGAAATAAGATCTTTGGGCAATGCTCCGAAGCAGTATTCCGAAGATGCTAATTTCGTGGGAAGACTATTGCCTAAGCCAGATTATTATGATGATCAAGGAGAAGCCATTGAAATTCCTGTGGATCTTCGTCCAGACTGTAACTATGATTCTTTTCTCGACCATGGAACGGGCAAACTAGGAAGAATCTATTTGAAAGAGATGGGAATGAAAGCATATTTTCCACACTTTGATGTCTATGATCCCGATGACCCCGATGAGATCATTTGCGAAGGAGCCCTCCTTGACGTATCTTCCGTTAAGGCATCCGAGCTTTTAATCGCGCTTCAACAGGTTCTTGACCCTAACAAGGAAAATCAGGAATTATCCGATACCATCGACAGGTGCAGGCAATACGAGAGTAGCAGTTCCCCTTTAGTCGCTTTTTTAAAGAAATACGGGATAGGTGTTGTTAATCTTTCTGCTAACGGCTGGAAACAAATCAATTGTGGGCATATACATGACACGGCATTATATGCGGTCCTCGATGATAATGACCATATCCAAGTCACATTACGCCCTTGGAAATATCTCGACGAACGGGATAATCCCTTCGATGCCACAGAAGCCGGTTTCAATCTCTCCGACTATATCAAAGAGGCCATTAACAGAGCCCGAAACTAGATTTTTTTAAAAAGGTAAAACAAGTATGAAGACAATAAAGATATTCCTGGCATCATCGGAAGAGCTCTCGCCTGAGCGAGAGAAGATGGCAGACCTTGTACTGCATTTGAATAAATTGTTCAAGGGACGCGGTATTGAACTCGACCTTGAGAAATGGGAGTATCTTGATGCTTCCATGTCGGGAAAGCGCAAACAGGATGAGTACAACGACGTGCTACATCAGTGTGATATCTGTATGGTGCTGTTCTGGCGCAGATTCGGCAGCTATACAGGAGAGGAACTGGATGTAGCATACAAGAGTATGCTCGATGGTGGTAACCCGCAGAAAATCTATGTCTTCTTCAAAAGCCCTAACTGCGAGGATGTTTCTCAAGAAGTACGCGATTTTATCACAGAGTACGAGAAACGTTATGGAGGACATTTCTTCTGCAAGTTCCATACGGTGGACACCATGAAACTGGAATTCCTCCTTCAACTTGAAAACTTCCAGAAGGATATGCTAGGAGAGAAAACGATAGAGGTGCGGAATGAGCATGTCTTCGTGGACAACGAGGCACTTATCGACCTTAATAATGTTCCCTTTGCAGCCAACAATGAGGACTTCCAGAAAAAGCGTAAGGAGTTGGCGGAGCTGAAAGAGGAGATTAATGAACTGCGTGAAAAGCTGGAGAAGAAAGAGAAAAAACTGAAGAAACGCAAAGCAGAATTGGATGAGGATCCTGACGATGAGGACTGTCAGGAGGAATACAACGATGCTAAGGAAGAGTATGACGAAGTGGTTAGTAAACTGCAAGTCAAGTTGAACAGGAAGAATCAACTTGAAGAAGAATTCCAGAAGGAGCAGGAACGCCTCTTCAGCACAGCCCGCCATATGTCAGAACTCCGAGGGCAACGTATCACTAATCGAATGATTCGCGCTATAGAGGCTTTCGAAGAAGGCGATTATCATCGTGCCAACATTATCCTTGAAGAATCAGAGCGTGATGCCGATCAGGCTCTCGCAGACATCCGCCAGGCCAAGAAAATCGGAGTACTGTCTATTGAAGAGTTGATGCTGAAGGCCTCCACAATCATGTCTGATGCCACTATACCCATTGACGATCGCGTCGAGCAGACATACCAACTCTATCAAAAAGCCGTTACACTAGCCAAAGAGATTAACTATAAAGAAACGGAATACATAAATCTTTTGGAGAAGTACGCATTATTTCTTAGCAACTATGCAAAATATGACGAGGCTTTATCATTCAATCTTGAGCTACTTGATATTCGAGAGAGATTATTTGGAAAAGGACATCTAAATATGGTCAGTTCTTTCAACAACATCGGAATTGTTTACTCTGATATGGGGGACTACAACAAAGCGCTAGAATACCACCTAAAGGCACTTCAAATTCGGGAGGAAGTTCTTGGGACAGAGCATTCTGACACTGCCATATCATACAACAATGCAGGATGTGTTTTCTCTGATATGGGTGACTACAACAAGTCGTTGGAGTACCATCTGAAGGCACTTAAAATCAAGGAAAAAATCCTTGGAACAGAGCATCCAGACACGGCCAGTTCGTACAACAACATCGGAACTGTCTACTCCGATATGGGGGAATACGACAAGGCCTTAAAGTATTATCAGAAGGCACTTCAAATCCAAGAAAAAGTTCTTGGAACAGAGCATCCAAGTACGGCAAATTCCTACAACAACATTGGAGTTGTTTACAAAATTATTAGTGATTACGACAAGGCGATGGAGTATTTTCTAAAGGCCCTTAGAATAAGGGAAATAGTCCTTGGTTCTGAGCATCCGCTTATGACCGATTCCTACAATAACATCGGATTGGTTTACAACGATTTAGGTGAATACAAAAAGGCGATTGAATATTCTCTAAAGGCCCTTAGAATAAGGGAAATAGTCCTTGGTTCTGAGCATCCGGATACGGCCACCTCCTACTGCAATATTGGAGACATATACAATGATTCTGGTAAATACAAAATGGCAGTAGATTATCATCAGAAGGCACTTAAAATCAGAGAAAAAGTTCTTGGGAATGAGCATTCAGATACTGCCAATTCATACAATAGCATCGGAAATTCTTTATCTAATATGGGCGAATACGAAAGGGCTTTAGAGTATTATCTGAAGGCACTCGAAATCAGGAAAGAGATCTTTGGGACAGAGCATCTGGATACAGCTGCTTCCTATAACAACGCCGGACTTGTATACATAAAAACAGGTAACTATGAAAAGGGGCTGGAGTATTATCTAAAGGCACTCGAAATCCTAGAAAAAATCTTTGGAACAGGACATCCGAGCACGGCTACTTCCTGTAACAATATCGGAAATGTTTACTACCATATAAGCGACTACAAAAAGGCACTTAAGTATCATCTGAAGGCGTTTGAAATCAGAAAAGAAATCTTTGGAATAGAGCATTCGGATACTGCTTCGTCTTACGACAATATTGGGCTTATTTGTTCTGATATGGGTGACTACAACAAGTCGTTGGAGTATCATCTGAAGGCACTTGAAATCAGAGAAAGAGTCCTTGGAACAGAGCATCCAAGTACGGCTAATTCCTACAATAACATTGGAGTTGTTTACTTTCGCATGGGTGACTCTGACAAGGCGATGGAGTACTATTTAAAGGCACTTGAAATCAGAGAAAAAGTCCTTGGGACAGAGCATCCGCTTACGGCCAGTTCCTACAACAATATCGGAACCATATACTCCGTCAAAGCTGACCACCCCAAGGCAATGGAATTTCTTCTGAAGGCACTTAAAGCCAAGAAAATAGTTTTGGGAGCAGAGCATACGGATACAGCCAGTTCCTATAACAACATCGGGCATGTATGCTCTGATATGGGTGACTATAACAAGTCGTTGGAGTATTATCTAAAGGCGCTTGAAATCTGGGAGAAGGTCTTTGGAGCAAAGCATCCGAATACTGGCAGATCCTACAACAGCATTGCATGGACCTATCATCTATTGGGGAAATACAACAAGGCTCTTCCATGGGCAGAGAAAGCAATTGAAGCCGATCCTGATAATCCTGGAGTGATTGACACGCTTGCAATCGTCTATCAAGGGCTTAGACGATACGATGATGCCCTTGAGCAATTTGAACTTTGTTTAAAACTTCAGAAAGAGCAGAATGCATCCGAAGATAGCATCCACAAGACTGAAGAGAAGATAGCGGAACTTAAAGAACTGATATGAATTATTCTTGATGCTATTCTTTTGACAGCGAACCTGTTGAACAGTCACATAGGTGGCTGTTCATTAGGTCTATCAATAACTTTATAAGCTATATTCCCATTAAGCACCATTGAATCAAATCTTTGTATAACTTCATCTGATGGGAAATCTTGAATATTAAACCAAATGTAATCAAATTGTAATGTAAGCCATCAGTAAACCCCGTATTGCAGGGTTCCTCCTAAATTGTTAGAGAAATCTTCAAAATCTTATAGGATTCTCCAAGATTCTTGGAATAAGTCCAGGATTCTTGGAGGATTCTTAGAGGATG
>Ga0326512_10002316_pt1 | contig 14107 bp, 10 predicted proteins | sample 1_2617_0518_D_FD_203652 | JGI IMG/M metagenome (GOLD analysis project Ga0326512, IMG submission 203652) | Bovine rumen microbial communities from UC Davis, California, United States - 1_2617_0518 | ecosystem: Host-associated > Mammals > Digestive system > Stomach > Rumen | place: USA... | reverse complement strand
CGGACTTGCCGCCGATGCCGAGCGGGTAGATGGCCAGCTTCGGCTTTTCGATGGTGCCGATGGCCGGGGAGACCTCGAGCATGTGGGAGCCCATGTCGAGCTCGTTGCCCGGAGCGAAGTTGTAGGAGTAGTCCTCCATGAGGGAGGCGCCACCTTCAAGGCCGTAGCCCATGACGGCGCCGATGCGCACGAGGACGGAGGTCTTCCAGTCGCCTTCGGCGGAGAAGCCCCAACCGTACTCGGAGGGGAAGCGCTGCGGGCCGACGCCCGGCAGCTGCGGCAGGGTGCCGAGGTCTTCGAAGTTGTCGACGGCGGCGGTGCAACCGTTCTCGCGCATCATGTTGACCATGGCCGCTTCCTCCTTGGCTGCGATGAACAGCTCATCGTAGCGGGAGTCCAGCAGCTCGGGGGCAACGTCGTACTTGGCCTTGTAGTCCTCGATGAGAGCCTTGACCTGATCGTCCTTGACCTTGTCGTACGCGGCGACGAGTTCGTTGACGGCCCAGGTGTTGATGGAGGCGCCGAACACGCGCTCGGCCTCGGTCTTGTCGCCTTCGGTGACGGCGACGTTACGCATGTTGTCGCCCCAACGCATGACCTTCATGTTCTGGGAGGCGTCCCAGCCGGCGCAGGCGCGAGCCCAGGTGCCGACCTTCTCGGCGACTTCCGGATCGGTGTAGTGGCCGACGACGATCTTGCGCGGAATGCCGAGGCGGGAGACGATGTAGCCGAACTCACGGTCGCCGTGTGCGGCCTGGTTCAGGTTCATGAAGTCCATGTCGATGGTCTCCCACGGAATCTCCTTGTGGTGCTGGGTGGCCAGCTGCAGCAGAGGCTTGGTCAGCACTTCGAGACCGCGGATCCACATCTTAGCCGGGGAGAAGGTGTGGCACCAGGTGATGACGCCGATGACGTTCGGGTTGGCGGAGGCTTCGGTCATGAAGGCCTTGACGCCGTCGGAGGACTTCAGGGTCGGCTTCAGGACGATCTTGGCCGGGATCTTGCCGGTCGCGTTGAGGAAGTCGACCATTTCGCCGGTCTGCTGGGCCACCTGGCGCAGCGCTTCCTCGCCGTACAGGTCCTGCGAACCGACGCCGAACCAGATTTCCTTACCTCCGAAGGGGTTTTCCATTGCCATTGTTGTTTCCTTTACTTCGTTGTGTTTGGATGTAACGTTTCGTTTCCGGGGCTCAGTGCTGGCCGTAGACGTTGGTGTAACGGTCGTTGAGCTTGTCGATGTCCTCTTGCGGGATCGGGATGATATCGCCAAGCTGCTTGGCGGCCCACATGGTGTGCGCCACTTCCTCGGTCATCGCGGCGGCCTTGACGGCAGCTTCCGCATCCTTGCCGATGGTGAAAGGACCATGGTTTTGCATGAGCACGGCAGGGGATTTCGGATACTGCTTCAAGGTCTCCACGACGCCTTCGCCGATGGCTTCCGAACCGATGAGGCGGAAGGGACCTACCGGTACGGGGCCACCGAATTCGTCACCCATCATGGTCAGACCGCAAGGAATGTTCTGGCCAGTGGCGGCCCAGGCCGTCGCATAGGTGGAGTGGGTGTGCACCACACCGTAGACGTCGGGCATGTGACGATAGATGTATGCGTGGGAGGCGGTATCGGAGCTCGGGGCTTCGGCGCCATCGACCACGTTGCCGTCGAGGTCGCAGACGACCATCGAGCTCGGGGTCAGGTATTCGTAGCGCAGACCGGAGGGCTTGATCACCATCAGGTCGGCGGTGTGCAGTCGCTGGGAGACGTTGCCCGCGGTCCACACGACGAGGTTCCACTTGATGAGCTGTTCGTGCAGCGTGGCGACGATCTCGCGCACCTGCTTGACTTCGGCGCGGACTTCGGGACCGTAATCAGCCAAAGTTGCCATTTTGTCTTCCTTTCCTAAGGGTTGTACGTCGTCCGTTACTTGGTTTCCAGACCGATCGCTTCGATGGCGGCCTTTTCGATGGACAGGCCGCGCTGGAAGCGGGCGAAGAAGTCTTCGAAGCCTTCCACGTCCTGCGCGTCCGGTTCCTCGGTGGTGGACTGGGCGTCGGCGAACACGCGGGTGTCGAGGTACTCGTCGAGCGGGCACGGTGCGTGCCACAGGTAGTCGGCGAGCACGGCCATGCCCCAGGCGCCACCTTCGGCGGCGGTGGCCATCACCTTGATCGGGGTGTCGAATGCGGCGGCCAGGATCTTCTGCGCGACCTTCGGCGTGGTGAAGATGCCGCCATGGCCGACGAGGGAGTCGATCTGCACGCCTTCGTCCTTGGTCATCACGTCCATGCCGATCTTGACCGGGGAGAACGCGCTGAACAGCTGGGCGCGCATGAGGTTGGCCAGCGTGAAGTGCGATTCGGGGCCGCGTGCCAGCACGGGGCGGCCTTCGGGCAGGCCGGCAAGGAATTCGCCGGAGTAGAAGCAGTAGTTGAGCAGTCCGCCGGCGTTCTTGTCGGCCTTGTCGCTGATGGCCGCACGGAACAGGGTGCCGAACAGGGTGCCGGCGTCGACGGGGTGGCCGATTGCTTCGGCGAACTCGCTGAACATCCTCACCCAGGCGTTGAGGTCGGAGGTGAAGTTGTTGGCGTGGCTCATGCCGGCCAGATCGCCGGCCGGAGTGGTGACCAGGTCGACTTCGGGGTGCAGGCGTTCCAGCTTGTGTTCGAGCACGACCATAGCGAAGATGGAGGTGCCTGCGGACACGTTGCCGGTGCGGACGCGCACGGAGTTGGTGGCGACCATGCCGGTTCCGGCGTCGCCTTCCGGCGGGGCCAGGACGATGCCCGGCTGCAGGGTGCCCGTGGGGTCGAGCAGCTTGGCGCCTTCGGCGGTCAGCTCACCGGCGGGGGTTCCGGCGACCAGCGGAACCGGCAGCAGATCCTCGATCTTCCACGGCTGGCCGGCAATCTCATCCAGCGCGTCGAAACGGTCAAGGAATTCGGTTTCGTAGGTCTTGGTGGCCGGGTCGATCGGGAACATGCCCGAAGCGTCGCCCACGCCGAGAACCTTCTTGCCGGTGAGCTTCCAGTGCACATAGCCGGCGAGTGTGGTGATGTAGTCCACTTTGCCGACGTGTTCTTCGCCGTTCAGCACGGCCTGGTAGAGGTGTGCCACGGACCAGCGTTCCGGAATGTTGTACTGGAACAGTTCCGACAGTTTCTCGTGGGCTTCGTGCGTGTTGGTGTTCTGCCAGGTGCGGAACGGCACGAGCAGTTCGCCCGCCTTGTCGAAGGCGAGGTAGCCGTGCATCATGGCGGAGAAACCGATATGGCCGATGGAGGTCAGTCGTTCGCCATAGGCGTTGTACACGTCGTTCGCCATGGAAGCGTAGGCGGACTGCAGGCCCTTCCAGACCTCGTCGAGGGAGTAGGTCCACAGGCCATCCTCCAGATGGCTTGCCCACTGGTAGTCGCCGGAGGCGATCGTGCGGTACGTGTCGTCGATCAGCACAGCCTTGATTCGGGTGGAACCAAATTCGATGCCGAGTGCGGTGCGACCGCCACGAATTTTTTCCGCGATCTGCTGGGGAGCGTCGTCAATGTCGACCATATCGATTCCTTTGTCTTGTTACTTGTTGTGTTGGATTCGCGTTCGCGGGATCACTTGGTCCAGAGGGCCTGGATCTCCTCAAGGGTCTTGCCCTTGGTTTCGGGAGCGAACTTGGCGATGGAGATGGCGCCGATGAAGTCCATGATCATCCAGAAGATGAAGGTGCCGGAACCGCCCCAGCCTTCGAACATCATCGGGGTGAACTGACCGACGCAGAAGTTGATGCCCCACAGCAGCACGGTGCACAGGCCGGATGCGCGACCGCGCATGTAGGTCGGGAAGAGCTCCGGGATCATGACCCAGGTGACGGGGCCGAGGCCGAAGGCGAAGCAGGCGATGAAGCCGCAGGCGCCGGCGACGACGAGCCAGCCGATGTTGGCGTGGAAGGCGAAGGCCATGATGGCGGCGAAGACACCCATGCCGGCGGCGGAGGTGACCAGCAGCGGCTTACGGCCGGCCTTGTCGATGAGGGCCATGCCCACAACGGTGAAGATCAGCTCGACGAGACCGACGAGGGAGGAGCACAGGAATTCGACGTTCGGAATGTTATTGCCCAGAGCGGCCTTGAACATGGTCGGGCCGTAGTAGGAGACGGCGTTCTGGCCGCCAACCTGGTTGAAGGCGGCGAGCAGCAGGCCGATGAGGAACGGGATGAGCAGCGGCTTCTTGAACAGGTCGGTCAGCTTGCCGTTCTTGTCGCGTTCGATGGAAGCCTTGACGTCGGCGACTTCGCGACGGGCTTCGTCGGTGCCACCGATCTTCTCGAGGATGGCGAAGCCTTCCTCTTCACGACCGGACTGGATGAGGAAGCGCGGGGATTCCGGGGAGAGGAACAGCGCGAGGAAGAAGATGGCCGCCGGGATGCAGCCGATGCCGAGCATCCAGCGCCAGCCGGAGTTGATGCCCCAGTCGAGGCTGCCCGCGTTGGCGATGCCGAAGTTGATGACGTTGGTCAGGAAGATGCCGAGGATGGTGAGCAGCTGGTATGCGGAGCTCAGGGTGCCACGGTACTTGGCCGGAGCGCATTCGGTGATGTAGGTGATGGCCAGTGCGGAGGCCAAGGCCGATGCCGACGCCACCGACGATACGGGCGGCGATCAGGGTCCACGGGGTGTAGGTGAAGGCGGACCACAGGGCTGCGAAGAAGAAGCAGGCAGCGCCAATGAGGAGGACCTTACGGCGGCCGATCTTATCGGCGAGGAAGCCGGAGAGCCGACGCCGACGACGCCACCGATCATGATGGAGGAGATCACGAGTCCCTGCAGGCCGGCGGACAGGTTGTACGCCTGACGCAGGAATTCGATGGCACCGGAGATGCTCACGGTGTCGTAACCGTACAGAAGTCCGGCCATGCCGGCGCTCAGCGCCAGGATGACCACGTATTTCATTGAGCCCTGCTTCTTGACAGCGCTCGTAGCGTTCTCAGTCATATTGTTCCTTTTTCTGTTCCGTAACCGGCAGTCGTGACTGCCGAAGCAGCTTCGCTTCACACGGGACCCACGGCTTGGGGCCGGGGCAGGTTCGCGGCTTTGCTACGGCGACTCGGATTCCCGTCTGCTATGAGGATTTCCGTTCGCTAGTTCGAAATGTTATCGCTCACATTCGGATATGCCAAAGCATCTCACAAAGCCTGTTTTTTAGCCCTTTTTACGGCGTGTTGAGCAATGTGACACGTTCACATATAGCCATTTTCCAGACAGATTCTGGCACTCTTGCCTCATTTTTTGTCAAAAAATCTTAAATTTTTCACCAGAATCTACGTGAGCGCTCTCAATACGATGCTCCCGCGCATACGAAAACCCCGGCATCAGCGGAAACGACTCCGCCGTGCCGGGGCAAACAAAACAACCATCAGACCTCAGTCCGCGCAACCATGCCGTATCACATCAAACCGCACGGCAACCACAGGCGGATCTCAGCGACCGCGCCGATCAGCGGCTCGGGGCAATACCCACGGAACTACGCTGAATCAGCTTCGTGGGAATCAACCCCACGCCATGCTGCGACGTGGCATACCCGGGCTCGGCCCCCTCCCCCAGCAGGAACAGCACCTCACGCATGGCCAGCTGGCCCAGCATCTCGAAATCCTGACGCACGGTGGTCAACGGCGGGTACATGTTATCCGCACCGGGCATGTCATCGAAACCAACCAGGCTCACATCCTGCGGAATACGCACACCATGCTCATGCATGGCACGCGCCACGGCCATCGCCTGCGCATCGTTCGACGTGACCACCGCCGAAGGCAGCCTGCCGCCGGAACGACCGATATTCTCCAGCACATGGTTCATCCGGGCATACGCCTCATTGCCATCCCAGGAACCGCATTGGATGGTGACCGAATTCACCGCATTGGCCGCACACAGCTTATTCCACGCCGTCAAGCGGGTCGCCGCATCACGCCATTCGCGCGGACCCGCGAAATACAGCGCGGAACGATGCCCACGGGCCTTGAGCAGACGCATCACATCCTCCATCGCGCCCCACTGGTCGATACCGACCAATGCGATCTTGCGACGGTCGGCCGGGCGCAGCAGCCTCAGCTCCTCCTGCACGCCCATGCCGCCATGCGTGGAGGTGATGAGCACGCGCGGGCGGTTGACCTGCGCACGGCATGCCGCGGAGAACATCACATCCGTTGGGGTCAGGAAAATGAACGCATCGACGTTCTGCTCATCGAAGGTACGGCATAGATCGTCGAACTCCTTCTGCGTACACAACGCCTCATGCACCAGCAGCACGGACATGAACAGGCCATGGGAGCGGGCGATCGATTCGATGGCGCCGATGGCCGAAATAGGGCCGTAGAATTTCTGACCGCCGGCGATAAGACCGATGGTGCGCGACCTGCGCGAGGCCAAGGCTCGCGCGGAGTTGCTGGGACGATAATCAAGCTGTTCGATGGCCCGCTGCACTTTGGCACGCGTGGCCGGGGAAACGTCGGGGGAATTGTTGATGACTCGCGAAACGGTCTGATGGCTCACACCAGCAAGCTTGGCCACTTCAAACATCGAGGGGCGTTTATTCGCTTTTCGCCCGGCTGCCATACTTCACTTCCTCCCGAACCTTGCATTCATTGCGGTTCCAACTCTACCGCAGAACACATCGAGAAGGCGGCTCCTTGTCCAATGGGTGCAGGATATCCGCAAGATTCGGCCCATAAACGACCCGCCCATCAGAAACCCGCACTATGCGCAACCGGGCGGAACGAATGTCAGGTGAGCTTCCACGTGAGACGATGCAGCAACGTCGGCCCATATTCCGCAATGGCGTCGCGATGGGCTTGGGAGCCATACCCCTTGTTATGCTCCCATTCGTACGGAGCGTACTTCGAATCGCTTCCCGCGATGGACACCATCAGCCTATCCCTCGTGACCTTGGCGATCACGGCTGCGGACGCGACCGTGGCGCAGGACCGATCGCCCTTGACCTTGGTGGTCACGTCGGCCGGAACCGGCACGAACGGGGCGTCGAAGGTGTTCAGTGCCTTGGTGATGTAATCGTTCGGACCATCGAGGATCGCCCCCACCGTCACCGGCGACGACGTTCCATCGGCCTTGAGCATGCCATCGTCCGTGATGCCCAACGCACGTTCCGCATCGGCCAACGCACGTAATGCGGCCACGCCAAGCGCATAGGAAATGCCCCATTCGTCTATTTCCGTATTACTGGCGGAACCCACAGCCCAGGCTTCGCTCCAATCCTTCAGCTCATCGAAGATCGCCTCACGACGGTGTTCGGTCAGCATCTTGGAATCGGCCACGCCGGGCGGCACCTCCTTCACGCCGTCGAGCACATCCCGCGCCCGGATCGCGCAGGCACCGACCATGACCGGACCGGCAAGGGAGCCGCGCCCCACCTCATCGAAGCCGACGACGAAATCGTATTGCCGTTCGGCGAGCTCACGTTCAAGATCAAGCGTCGGGATGATCACGATGCGGATCCTTCCGGCACGTCCTTGAACACCTCGTGATGCCCGCTCAACGTCGACAGACGGTTCAGCGGCCAGTACCGCGCCACAGCCACGCCGACCACCTTGCCCATCGGCACCAAGCCACCGTCGCCATCATCCTGATGGAAACGGGAATCGGCGGAATTGGAACGATTATCACCCATGACGAACACATGCCCCGCGCTCACGGTCACCTTGAACGGGAACGAACTCGGCTGCACGCCGTCCTTGATGTACGCGCTTTCGTCGATGGCCACGCCGTTCACCGTGATCGGCCGGCCCGCACCCTTGCATTCGACGGTGTCGCCCGGCAGGCCGATAAGGCGCTTGATGAGGTAGTCGTCGTTCGCCGCGCGACCGGTTTCGCCGGCGAGCCAGTTCGCGGGATCATGGAATACGACGATATCGCCACGTTTGAGCCCGAAGATCTTCGGGGTGAGTTTGGTGGTGAGCACACGGTCGCCGGGTTCGATGGTGCTTTCCATGGACCGCGACGGGATGGTGTAGCAGCCGATGAGCAGCAGACGGACCAACAGCACCACCAGTACGGGGACGCCGCAGAACAGTATGGCGTCACGCGCGGAGAAGCTATCGTTGCTCTGCTTCCTGGCCGCATGTGCCGGCCTGCGGCTCCGCCTGCGCCGTGGCGTTCCGGCGGATTGCGCCTCCCCGCGCCACGTATCGGCGGGGACATTCCCCAAATCATTGCCCATGTCGTTCATGACCGTGTTATCCATGACCGTTGCCCCCACTCGATGTTCACTGTCGGCTGAATATGATTTCGGCCCGGAAACCGAAGGATTCCAGGCCGAGAATCATGCCATTGCGGCGAAAACTCACTTGGAGTTGTCGCGACGCTCGACGATACGAGCAGCCTTGCCGCGCAGCGCGCGCAGGTAGTACAGCTTGGCGCGACGGACGCGACCGCGACGAACGACCTTGATGGAGTCGATCACCGGGGAGTGCAGCGGGAAGCGGCGCTCCACGCCGGTGCCGAAGCTGATCTTACGGACCACGAAGGTCTCGTGGATGCCGGCGCCGTGACGGGCGATGACCACACCGGTGAAGGTCTGGATACGGGAGTTGTTGCCTTCCTGGATCTTCACGTTCACGTCGACGGTGTCGCCTGCGCGGAACTCCGGGATCTCCTCGGCCGGCTTCAGATGCTTGGCATCAAATGCTTCAATAGCGTTAACCATTGCTATTCCTCGGTCACTGCCGCATATCAGTGCACTGGTTGGGGCATATGCCGCGCGTTGCGCGTGCCGCCTTGCGGCGCATATGCCTATCGGTTCTCCTCAGGTTTGCCTTCGGAGTGGCGCCAATCCGCCGCATTCCGGTCATTGCGACCATGCGGCTGGACCTGATGAGAAACGGGATTATGCGGCGTCCCGCCTCTCGGCACATCAACGTTCAAGTTTACAGGCATCTTTTGACGTACGGCGACATGCGCTCAGATACGCTCAGATACGCGGAAAGGCCCGCCCGCGTCTGCGGACGGACCTTTCGCTATCTCCCCCACCGGATGGACCGGCGTCCCCAAAGGGGAAACGGGATGATATCTGCGCGGGTTCTGATTGAAAATCAGAACTCCCGTGACGGACAGTCCAGTGAACTGTCCGTAGCAGCATGCAGCGCATGCGTCGCTAAGCACAGCGTTCTGATTGAAAATCAGAACTCCCTGTGTGCGCGGTAGAACTTGATCAGGGACTGGGTGGAAGCATCCTGAGCAGCCAGAGCCTCGTCATCCTTGGAGATGGCCGGGGTGATCTGCTTGGCGAGCTGCTTGCCCAGCTCGACGCCCCACTGATCGTAGGAGTCCAGACCCCATACGGTGCCTTCGACGAAGGTGATGTGCTCGTACAGGGCGATCAGCTCGCCGAGTGCGAACGGGGTCAGGGCCACACCGAAGATGGAGGTGGTCGGACGGTTGCCGGTGAACACGCGGGCCGGAACGATCTCTTCCGGGGTGCCCTCGGCGCGGACTTCGTCGGCGGTCTTGCCGAAGGCCAGAGCCTTGGTCTGCGCGAAGTAGTTGCCCAGGAACAGCTCGTGCACATCCTGGTCGCCGTCCTTGGTCGGGTTCGGGGTGTTCACGAAGGCGATGAAGTCGGCCGGGATCAGCTGGGTGCCCTGGTGGATCAGCTGGTAGAAGGCGTGCTGGCCGTTGGTGCCCGGCTCGCCCCAGAAGATCTCACCGGTCTCGGAGGTGACCGGGGTGCCGTCCCAACGCACGGACTTGCCGTTGGATTCCATGGTCAGCTGCTGCAGGTAGGCCGGGAAGCGGTGCAGGTACTGGTCGTACGGCAGCACGGCGTGGGAGGCGACCTTGAAGAAGTTGCGGTACCACACGTTCAGCATGCCGAGCAGCACGACGACGTTCTTCTCGAACGGGGTGTTGGCGAAGTATTCGTCGATCTCGTGGAAGCCGTGCAGGAACTCCTCGAAGCGGGCCGGGCCGAAGACCACGGCGAGGGAGGTGCCGACGGCGGCGTCGACGGAGTAGCGGCCGCCAACCCAGTTCCAGAAGCCGAAGGCGTTGTTCGGGTCGATGCCGAACTCGGCGACCTTCTCCAGGTTGGTGGAGACGGCGACGAAGTGCTTCTTGATGGCTTCGGCATTCTTCTCGTCGGAACCGTCGATGGCACCGGCGGCCTTGAGCTCTTCAAGCAGCCAGGTGCGGGCTTCGCGGGCGTTGGTCAGGGTCTCCAGGGTGGTGAAGGTCTTGGAGACGACGATGAACAGGGTGGTCTCCGGGTCGAGGCCCTTGGTCTTCTCGGCGAGATCGTTGGGGTCGATGTTGGAGATGTAGCGGGCGGAGATGCCAGCGTCGGCGTACGGCTTCAGCGCTTCGTACACCATGACGGGACCCAGGTCGGAACCACCGATGCCGATGTTGACCACGGTCTCGATCTTCTTGCCGGTCACGCCGGTCCATTCGCCGGAGCGGACCTTGTCGGCGAAGGCGTAGATGCGGCCGAGGACCTCACGCACGTCCTTGACGGTGTCCTGACCATCGACGATGTACTTGCCTTCGTCTTCGGCCGGGCGACGCAGCGCGGTGTGCAGCACGGCGCGGTCTTCGGTGTTGTTGATGTGCACGCCGGTGTACATGGCCTTGGTGCGCTCTTCGAGCTTGACGGCCTTGGCCAGGTTGGCGAACAGCTGGAGGGTCTCCGGCTTGATCAGGTTCTTGGAAAGGTCGAAGTGCAGATCGCCGGCCTCGAAGCTCAGCTTCTCGACGCGTTCGGAGTCTTCGGCGAACCACTTCTTGAGGCTGACGCCTTCGGCCTGCAGCTCATCGTAGTGCTTCTGCAGGGCGGCCCATTCCGGGGTCTTAGTTGCATCAACAGGAGGATTGATGGCCATGTGTAATTGGTCCTTTCATCATCACCATGAAGCAGTGACCCAAGCCCTGAATACGGCGTGTGCCACCGCCTCCTTCCACGTACCAAGATACTCACAAAAGAGGACACATGAACACATAAGTTCGCAAGCCGCGCACATAATCGCCCACAAACGCTCACCACACCGCCGATTAGCGCACATCAACCACGCAACACGCGGGGAATCGCAAGGATGCAAACGTACTCATGCGATGGCCGCGCGTACCCTCTCATTTCGACAGATGAACGGCGCGCAGCAGCGGGCGGCGAACGAAACGATCGGACAGGCAGATCACGACGACATACGCGAGCGAACACACCGCGCCCAACGCGATCCAACGCAGCAACCCCAGGAATGCCGACATCGACCCCGCAGGCAGCGCCGCGGCACCAACCAGCAACGGCTGCAGGAAACGGGCATCGACCGCCTCCCACAGAACACGGGCGAGCGTCTGCACGACATAGAAGCCAAGGATGCCCGAGGCGAGCGCCGCGACCGCCGATTCGACGCGGGCGGATACGCCACGGCCATGGGTGTGACGCGGTGGGCACGCGGCGGCCATCAACGCGCAGACCGCGAGCGCGAAGGAGATCAGGGATGTCGATTTGAACGACAGCGCGTACAACGCGACGTAGGTCGGCCTCATGGCCATAGCGCCCGTGATCGCGCACGCCGCCACAATCAGGATGACGATGCCGCGCGTCCAGAAACGACGTTTGGCCCACAGGGGTCGGGCCGTCGGACGGCGGGACTCCGAACGACCGGATACCGAACGACCGGACGTCGAACGATCATTCACCTCCCGCAACGCCCAGCCGAGCAGTCCGGCCAATATGAACGACGCGATATAGCTGACCGCGCTCATCTGCTTACGCCAATCCAACAGGCTGCGATGCCCGTACTGCGCCTGCCAGGTGCACGCCACATAGATGTTCAGCGCGTAGACGGCAACGAGCATGATGCCGGCCAGCACCGCACTCGCGCGGATGCCGACCCTGCCCATCACCCATGCGATCACCGGCGCGAGCGCCACGAACACCAGGTACAGCCAGACGAATTCCAGTTCGTAGATGAGATTGGACTGCCCACCGGCATTCCGCTCCCATGCCAACATGCGGCCTGCCGCCATGATGAGCAGCAGGTAGAACACGACCGTGGCCAGGATCATCGCCACGCGCCGTCCGGTGGATCGCAGTTGCCGTTTCCAGTAACCGTCGGAACGGCATGCGACGCACATGCGCGGTATGAGGAAGAATCCGGAGATCATGAAGAAAATATGGTTGCCACACGCGCCGCAGTACATGATCATGGCGACGATCCACATCGCGCCGCGGGAGGCCGCGAGCGCGGACACGGGGTTGGCCGCGTCGGCGGCGGAGAGCTGCGGGCCCATCCATATCGCTTGGACGTACTGTTGCAGGAACGCATGGAATACGGCGATGCAGACGATGGCAAGCAGGCGCAGCACTTCCACCGAAACCAGACGCTTGCCGCCGGACGCTGCGGGCATACCGCTCGCGACGTGTTCGGGCGTGTGCCGCACGTCGGCGGCGCGTGAAGCTCGTTGACTGGTTGACCGTGTTGCCATGTTTAACAGAATAGCCATGCCGCCAGTCGCGGCGGGGCGCGAGGCACCAAAGCACCATCGCCGATCATGCGACGTGCCGGATGATCCGATTTGGACAAATCCACATTTTCCGGTACACTCATTGTTTTGTGCGTGGATCGTGTATACGATTCACCAGCATCGCCACTTTAGCTCAGTCGGTAGAGCGGCTCACTCGTAATGAGCAGGTCGTCAGTTCGATTCTGACAAGTGGCTCCATCACCCTAGATGGGGTTCACCCGTCTAGGGTTTTGTATATCCGCCAATGGCGGATGGCACGCGCGAGTGGCGGAATTGGTAGACGCGCAGGATTTAGGTTCCTGTGTCTTTGACGTGTGGGTTCAAGTCCCATCTCGCGCACTTCCTTGCATCATCGCGGCTCTGTCGTATTTCGCTTATTTGTATTGCCGGTTATCCGCATTCCACTTATCTGCATTCCGGTCATCCGCATTCCGATCATCCGACCTATCCGATCGCTTGGCCTTCCTCGAATCGCAACATTCCCCGAATGCTGGATTTCCCTTCCCACTATGGAAGAACCGGCGATCATCCAGCACATCGCGTCTAAGATGACAATCGGTTCCGCGCAGATCCACGACGGTGACCAAGGACGTGATGCCCGGAACGCATGACGAAGAAGAGACAGGGAACGAGAAGATGTCGGCGCTTATCCAACCCATCGCATTACTGCTGATCATTCTGGCCGGTTACGCGTTCAAACGCGCCGGTTTCTTCGGGCAACGCGACTACAAGATCATGCAAACGGCGATTTTCGATCTGGTGCTGCCGGGTGCGATCATCTACTCGTTCGCGACGAATCCGCATGAGATCAAACTGCTGTGGATCTCCGTGTTCGGCCTGGTCGTCGTCACCATTCCACCCGTGGTGATCTTCCTCACCACCATGCACAAACCCGTGGCGAGACGTGCGTTCATGATGCTCAACGGTTCCGGATTCAACGTGGGTTGCTTCTGCTTCCCCGTGGTTTCCGCGTTCCTGGGGACGGCGGCCATCGTGCCGTCCGCGATGTTCGACATCGGCAATTGCGTGATGGTGGCGGCCGGCACCAATGTGATGACGCAGCTGCTGCTGCACATCCAGCCGGGCAAGACGTTGAGCGAACAGTATGTCGGCGACGCGCCGACCCTGCCGTATGTCAAGCCGAAGGACAAGGACTCCCGCCGCTTGGCGCGAAGGGCGTTGATGCGCAACGTGTTGAAGGGATTCTTCGGGTCGGTGCCGTTCGACGTGTACATGCTGATGATCGTGCTCACGCTCGCCCAAGTGAAGATTCCCGGTTGGATCGCCACGATGGTGCAGCCCCTGTCGAATGCGAACTCGTTCTGCGCGATGCTGATGGTGGGCATGCTGATGGATCTGCCCGCGTCGCGCCGTGACGTGAAGGACGTGCTGACGGTGATCGGATGGCGCGTGCCGTTCGCGATCCTGTTCGCGGCCGTGGCGTGGCTCCTGCTGCCTTTCTCCGCAGCGATCCGTGAAGCCGTGGCGCTGTGCTGCCTCGCACCGATCGCCGTGTTCTCCACGCTGTTCACCGACAAGGTTCTGGGCAACGCCAAGCTCGCCGGATTCTCGCTGACCATCACCGCCGTGCTGA
>Ga0326512_10002315_pt1 | contig 14112 bp, 14 predicted proteins | sample 1_2617_0518_D_FD_203652 | JGI IMG/M metagenome (GOLD analysis project Ga0326512, IMG submission 203652) | Bovine rumen microbial communities from UC Davis, California, United States - 1_2617_0518 | ecosystem: Host-associated > Mammals > Digestive system > Stomach > Rumen | place: USA... | reverse complement strand
GGCCCTTAATGGTTCCACTCCGCTCAAGGACAAGATGAACGAGGTCATTAACCTGATTGGAGTTATCACCACCCCCGGTACTCGTGCCGTGTCTGGTAATGACTGCACCAACAACTACCTTATTGCGGATGACGGAACGGTTTATTTCTCGCAGTCTGATGGTGTGACTCGTAGTGTCAAGGTAATCGTTGCCCTTTGGGGCGCGGAACTTGCCAACGGCAATAGCGTGCCTGTCAAGTGCATCACCCAGAAGCTCAACAATGGCAACACTCTCAAGACCATCGTGCCTGCATAAGACTAAACGCAAGATATAACGACTCGGAGCGCGGAGCGGAGGAAAATAAACTCCGTTCTGCGCTTTTATTTTCTCTAAGGAGGTGTTGATATGTCAAGCAATTATCAACGTGCTAGGAATGCGCGAGACAAGGCGCAACGTCGAATAGCAGACCTGAAAGCGCAGCTTAACGACACAACAAATGCAAGCATAAAGGATCGTATAAGAAAGGACATAAAGCGCATACAGAGAGCTGTGAGCAATACGCGAACCTACAGCACAAAGACTGGTAAGCGCATGCACACGAGCAATCAGGTTGCGCGAGGTATCGAAAAACTAAGTAGCTTGCTCGAAGAGTTTCCGTTGAAGGTTCCAATGCAAAAGAACAAGTCGTTCGAGGTTCGGATGAACATGGCATCGAATCAGAGCATTCAAGGTCCAACACAGGATTCAAAGCGTACTGTAGGAGAGGAGATTAGCGGCCTTACTAAGGCACAAGTAAAAATATTCTATCGTGCCACACAGAAAGCATGGCAGAATGTGCCAGTTGAGCAGCGAAACGAAGCCATATTGAAATACTATCATCAACGTGACCTTGAAAAACTTTTCAATGATGTTCTTTCAGGTCAGCGCAACAGGGACGTAGAGAAAGCAAACGAAATTCTTGCAAATCCAGATGATTACACCGATGCTGAAAAGAAGTGGGCATATGAAATCTTACAGGATAACGACGACGAGTTTCGTTATCTTCCGGATGTATCTGGCGCAGTATCAGCAGAGATTTCTCCGGTTGCTCCAATGTAGCGAATACGATACCACTGATGATGTTGCTCTGGAAGATGATGCTATGAGGAAACGCAGGAAGTTTGAAATAGTAGCGTCATACGATACAGAGACAACGAACATAGGAGAGGGAGAGGATACAAGGGCTTTTCCAGTTTTGTTCATTGATAACCGTATCGTACACGTTGACTTGCGTAATTATGAGCCTGAACGCGATGATGACATTAGGTTCTACAGGCACGAGGAAGAAATGATGCAGGCTATACGCGACTACATAAAGATTGGTCAAATTGATGGCAAGGTACCTATTATTTGTGCGTATAACCTGATGTTCGATTTACAGCCATTAATGGAACTTCTTGACTCAGAATATGACATGCAGGTAAATGCTCAGAGCAGCACTAATGTATACACTATAGATTTGTACGAGCAGGACACAGAAAACATGTTACTGCGTTTTTGGGACACATATCACCTTGAGATGCGCGGATTGGCCGCAATGGGAGAGACGGCAGGACTACCAAAGGCCATTGGTGATTGGAACTATGACCTGATTCGCACACCAGATACAGAACTGTCTGATGATGAAAAGTTTTACGCAGGGCGAGATACGCAGGTCATACCAATGTATCTTAGATACCTTCTACGAGCAAACGAGTGGATGAAGCAAGAGGACTTTGGAAACAGGGTCCTAACCAAAACGTCAATAGTTAGGCAAATGGCAAGACGCGAGATAGGTAGGATACAGGTAGGTAAACATGATGGAAAGAAACTATCGCTCGACAAGGCATTCATGGAGCACTGCAAAGCAGAGGATGCTAATACGTTCGCTCAATACGCATTACGCAAGGCTTGTTTCCGCGGAGGGTTCACGTTCACTGCTGCTGCTACTGCAAGCATGGTTGTACACAACGTTGTATCACTTGATGTAACCAGTATGCACCATACGTTCATAAATGGTCGGCTGCAACCAGAAGAGTTCGTAATATGCTCGAATCACGACATTGAGGTGTTTTGCAAAAGGATACTAAACACGAAGATTGAAGAGATTCTTTCGCATTACGAGAAGCCATTCGATGTAGCAATACACGCGCGAGTGAAACTAACAAATATACGCATAAGAAAGGGAACGTGTTTCGATGAATGGGGCATAGCCCTAGAGCCAGCATCCAAGTTCAAGCGTTCGTTGCAATATGAGGAAAACTATGGCGAGGATGCGCGTAATGTAGAAGCAGACAACTACATCAGAAGTTATGGATGGCACGACGTTGCAACAGGAGGAAAGTTCGCGTTCGGAAAGCTGTATGCAGCGAAAGAGGTGATAATGAATCTTTCCGAGCTGGAACTTTGGTGTATGGGACAGGTATACGAGTGGGATTCTCTGGAATCACTGTTTGGTGAAGCATCCGCAAAGTTCAGGGTTCCACCAGATTTCGTGACGCTTCAAAGCAACGAGTTGTTCGAGATGAAGAGTGCGGCTAAGTTCATAAGCAAGCACTATAACTATGGTGAACCGTATAAGTACAATCTGTCAGGCATTCCAGATGGAATTGCTAAAGAACTACGAGCTGGAACGTGCAATCCACAGTTCTTCGAGAGCTGGTATACTGGAACCGTAAAGGGCATGTTCAACGGTATCTATGGAACTCAGGCTCAGGACGTTCGCAGACCATCCTATAAGGTGCAAAACGGAGAGTTGGTAATTGATGATGAAACGAGAGTCACGGCAGAAAACTACGACGAGCACAAGCCAGGGAACTTGCGAGTGCTTTACACCTACGGACTGCGCATCGTGGGTGGAAGTAGGTTGCATATGGTTATCTCGATGGAACTGCTCCACAGAGCGATGGGAACTCGTTGCCGTGTGTTGGGTGGGGACACAGACTCGATGAAATGCGCCTGTGACGCAGACGTTACTGACGACGAACTGGAAGCTGCATTGGAGCCTATAGCAGTTGCATCTAAGAACGCGATAAACGTTGCAATGAGACGTGTGCGAAAGACGTTTCCGAAGATGGCATCCACATTGCATGGAATCGGCTCGTTCGACATAGAGAACAGAGGGCACCACTACGAGACGCACATAGAGCTTTGGAACAAGTGCCGCGTGTCTTTCGACGGCAAGGCCCATGTTACGTGCGCAGGTCTTAGGCGTCCAATCGGTCAGATAAACATGGAAACAGTCATAACGGAACTGGCAAAGCACTATCCGATAGATTACGTGTTGCAGGAGACTATTGGCTACAACGTGTTCGTGGAACCATCCGTGTCGCATGCATTGGAAAAGCACCAGCCACGGGCCAACAGCAGGTACGACAAAGACGTGACAGATTGCAACGGAATAACGCGACACGTAACGGCGCACCAGTCACCAGCGCTGTACCCAGCGGGAAGGTGGTTGGGAGAGACGCTGAAAGCAACGAACCTCAGTAGCGTGACTTATCTGCGCGACGTGTATGGGCGAGAGGTTGACACCACATGCCGCTACGTTGGAACGGACGGAAACCGCATATGGGTGAAGCGAGACGGAGATAACGGTATAGAGACTATCATGGAGTGCGAAGTGGAGAAATGAAAAAATACTACGACTGGGAAAAGACCCTCTCGTATGACGCTGACGTTACTATGGTAATCGGAGCTCGTGGCGTTGGAAAGACGTTCGGCCTGCGCAAGCAGTTTATACGCGACTATCTTCGCCACGAGTGGCGTTTCGTTGAAGTTACGCGATACAAGAACGAGCTAAGCGGAGTTTCTGATGGATACTTCAACAGGCTAGAAAAGCTGCCTGAGTTCAAGGATTACGTGTTTCGTACTGACGCTCGTTATGCTTATATCGCAAAGAAGCCAGACGATGACAAGAAGAAACCGTTATGGAAAATGTTCGGCTATTTCGTAGCGCTCAGCGACGCACAGAGGATGAAGAAAAGAACGTTTGACAACGTAAGGAGGATTCTACTAGATGAAGCCATATTGGAGCGGTCGGACAGGTATCATCGGTACCTGCCTAATGAGTTTGGCGTACTGGCTAACTTGGTTGATACTGTCTCTCGTGAACGAGCGGATACCAAGTGTGTTTCTCCTCGAGTATATCTACTTGGCAATGCTTGTGATTTGGCTAATCCTTATTTTGCGGCATATGGAGTAGGAACAGATTTGAAATTCGGCTATAGATGGTACGCAGGAAAGACGTTCCTCATGCACTACGTACCAGCAGGAGAGTACGGTGCGCAAAAGGCGATAGGCACCGTTGCTGGACGAATGATGGCCAACACCGAAGCGGGAAAGGTTGCTTTGGAAAACGAGTTCGTGCGAATAAACTCGGAGTTCGTAAAGGCAAAGCCGAAGAACGCGCGTTTTTCGTTCGGCATAGTGTGCAATGGGAACAAGTTCGGAATATGGCTAGACCAGATGGAAGGTTACTATCACGTTACCGACAACATACCTAACAACACTGGAAGGCCAGTCTACTCTCTTACGCGGCAGGACGCATCAATAAACTACGTGGCTGCAACGCATTTGGGTAGCACAATGAGATACGTGCTCGACATGTACACATATGGGCTGCTCAGGTACGAGAGCGAGGACGTTATGATGAAGTTCGGTGACGTGCTACAGATGTTTGGAATCAGGTGAGAGACGTGTGGGCGATTCGCATTCAGACGCTAGACGTCGTTACCAACGAATGCAGATGGAAACACATCAAACAAACGTTCAGGACAAGGAGGGGAGCAATACGGCATCTTGTACGCAATGGCTGGGAGCTGTACAACAAGAACATGTGGACGTACGACGCGATGTATGAGTCCAATGACAGAAGATACATACGATACGCATACGTTGAGAGGATACAATATGGCAACATGTGGTGATTGCACTTATTTCACAAGCTGCTTCAACAGTCACGAACGGCCCAACAACGAGGACCACGAGATATGTGGCCGATATTTAAGGAATGAGAATGAGTTTTCTAGAAGCGACTTGGAGCATCCGAAGAGGTACGTGCATGGAAGCGTGGAATGCTTTGACATGCTCGAAGCGGCACTGTCACCAAGGGAGGTGATTGGTTTCTACAAGGGATGCATTCTCAAGTACATCTGGCGCGAGCAGGACAAGGGAGGTTGGTATGACTTGCAGAAGGCCGAGGTTTACGCTAGACGCCTGAACGAGTTCTGTGCTAGAATAGGCTTGTCGAGTGACGTTCCGCATGATGTGAGTATTGGCTGTGCGAGAGATACGGATTGAGTTCCGCGCACGCCAAGCGAACCCTATCAGTCGTTTCAACGGATTGCGGTTTTCGTTCGTTCGACGTATAATGTGGCTAGGAGCTGCACGGCAGTCTCCTAGCCGCTTTGCCATATAAAGTCGTTACGCTGGAAGGAGAAACACATGAGATATAAAGACGGCATCGACGAGACGCAAGACGATGTGCAGGAGGCGAATGAGGGCAACACAGAAGCGCCGAATACAGGGCAGACTGGTAGCGACACTGGTACTGGTAGCGACACTGGTTCTGACACCAGTAACATCGACTCTCGACTCGCTGCGATTGAGGAAATGATTCAGCGAATGAACGGCACGATGAACAAGATTGTGTCCACTCAGAGCGCAATCGTCGAAAACGGCGTAATCTATGACGTTGACGATACCGACCCATCTGACGATGACAATGTCGGCTCTGCAAGGAGCAGCGTTCTCGACCTGTCCATTGATGACATTGACTAGGAGCATAAGGCATGAGTACTGACAACGCAACAATCATCAGGCAAATTTGGCTGAATGGAACCAACGACTTCCAGCAGCGAATCCCAGACCCCACTCAGGGCAACATCCAGACAACCATCGACGCGCTGTTCGAGCCTATGAACAGGCAGTATTTCAACCAGTTCATCGACCAGCTCATCATGCGCATCGGAGACACGTTCGTGCATCAGCAGAGCTACAAGAATCCGCTTGGAGTTTTCAAGAAGAGCAAGATGATGTATGGCGACACCTTGCAGGAGATTATCCCGAAGTGGATTCGAGCGCATTCGTATGTGGATGACGCAGAGGACGTGTTCAAGATGGCTCGTCCAGACGTTGCGACTTGGTACCATTCCCAGAACCGTCGTGACCGCTACGACATTACCATCAACGACGTAGAGCTGCGTACCGCGTTCTCCGACAACTACGGACTCAACAAGCTCGTCGCGGCCATTCTCTCCGTTCCGATGAACAGCGATGAGTACGACGAGTACCGAATCATGATGCAACTCATTGCCTACTACGAGCACGCATGGGGATTCTACAAGCACAAGCTCACTGGCGCGCCAACAACCGAAGCGACTGGCAAGGAGTTTCTTGCCGCAGTGCGCTCAATGGCTGGAAGGCTGAGTTTCCCGAACACCATTTACAACTCTGGCGCAATCGAGGACGTTCCCGTTTTCGTCAAGCCTACCGAACTCGTGCTTCTCATTACCCCAGACGTTCAGGCAAACGTGGACGTGCAGACCCTCGCTGGCGTGTTTCAGCTCGACAAGGCCGACATTAAGTATCGCACCGTTCTCGTTGACGAGTTCCCAGTGAACGATTGCGTAGCGCTTCTCACCACTGAGGATTTCTTCCAGTGTAGGGATACCGTTTACGAGACTACCAGCGCCTATAACCCAAAGACCCTTGGAACCAACTATTTCCTGCATCACTGGGGAATCTACAGCGTTTCGCCTTTCGTTCCCGCAATCATGTTCACCACTGGTGATGGCACCAGCGTTACCACTGTGACGCAGTCCGTGACTGGAATGACCGCCACAATCGACAACGAGACTCCCGACAAGGGCGATACCGCGGCAATCAAGGTTAAGCTCACTGGCACTCTCGACCCAGCAAACGTCGATGGAATCAAGGTTGCTCCCAATGCTGCGACCTACGAGACTACAGTCAAGACTTCCACTGGCGATGTGGTCAACAGCCCTGCCACGCGAGTTGACGAGTACGGAGTTCTCCATGTCTCCAACAAGCTCAACTATGGCGATGTAATCACAGTCAAGGTCACCAGTTCTTACATCAATCCCAGTGGCAAGACCAGCGAGTACACTGCAACCGTAACTGCCACTGTAACGGCGTCTGCGTAATACCGTCACTTTGCACTTAGCTGTTGCATCTGTCGTGGCGGAACTGATTTTCTATTATCAGTTCCGCCACATCTCATAACGAAAGGAGGTTGCATGGACTTCTCGCATCTGGCGGATACCAAGTTTCCAAACATCGAAACCGCTTCTCCGTATGCCTTAAAGAACACGTTCGACTACACTCGATGGGTTCCAGACACTAAGATTCATCTTGTAAACGTATTGTGGAACAACGATTACACAAACGTGGTTAAGTTCGAGGACGACAATGCAAGAGACAAATGGTTCGACGCGATTGAGGACTCGTTCACGCTCAAGCTCACGAGCAATGCCAGGGTCGTTCCAGACGGCTCAATCAAGCTACCTCTGCCATACGACGTCGCATGTAGATACAACTACCTGTTTGTGGACATTCCGCTCGCAACGTCAAAGGAAGCGCTCATACAGAACGAGACTGATTACGGCGTTCGTCGTTGGTACTTTTTTGTCGGCGATGTGTCTTACTCTGCTCCTAATACTACGGTTGTTTATCTGCAACCTGACATATGGACTAATTTTATTGATAGCGCTCGTCTCACTTACATGATGCTTGAAAGGGGACATGCCCCAGTATATGCGTCTGATGTTGACGCATATCTATCGAACCCGATTAATAACAACCGATACCTGCTTGCCCCTGACGTGAACTTCGATGACGAGTCGGTTGTGCGAGACTCCAAGTACGTTCCTGTAGGCTCAGGAACCAAGTACATCGTCATTGCCAGCACTGCGGGATACAAGCAGCTTCAGAGCGGAGCGCTTGGCACCATACAGGATGGAAGTTCGTTCAGCAAGCCAACGTATTCCGACACTTCGGACTGGTACGGCTATCAGTTGCAGGTAAACGGATACGGATTCGGCAATGGAAAGGACTACTCGCAGCTAAACGCACGAGTTAACATGTACAACAGGCCCGATGCCAACATGCCAACGTCGCTTGACACCTACGCGATTCCAGCAAATGATGTGAGCTTCCTTGAGGACTGTCGAAACAGCAGCCCTGCGTTCCTGCGCACAATAAAGGCAATGTTCGTCGTGTCCGAGGAAATGATTTCGCTAGGCACCGAGCTTACGTTCCTTGGTCATAAAATCTACTACGTAACTGGCACTAACAGGTCGCTGGAAGGATACTCTCTGTCGAAGGACATGTTCCACTTCGACTCAAATGAGGAGCGTTTCGCAAAGCTATACACTTTCCCATACTCGCGCATCGAGGTGTCCGACAACTCGGGAAAGACGTCCGAGATTCGTATAGAGAACACCAGCTCCATTGGCGCAAGGCTTCTTACCAGCGTAGCGTTTCCGATACTTGACTGTCGCGTGTACCTTACTGGCGTAAACGGAGAGGGCTCGCAGAGCTACGTATGGAAGAACCTCAACGGAAACGAACTTGACAGGCAGGTTCCAAATGGAGACTGGGGTAGTCTTCTGTTCGAGCTGGACATTCCAACGTTCGCACTGTACATCGACGCAGAGACGTCATACATGCTCGACTCGTATTCAAGCTCGTTCGCCAATGCGCGAGAGCTTGCCTTGACCGCGTACCACAACACCGTTCGCTCTGCCAATCTCGGATACGTAAACGGAGTGGCATCCGCAAGGAACTCGCATGAAATCAGCGTAGGCGATGCCAACACGGCGCAAGCCAACGCGAACGCATCTGCATCTACCGCAAACAGCAATGCGATAGACTCAGCCAACACTGCACAGGCAAACGCAAACGCCATGGCAGGAACCACGCGAACGAACACGAACAACATGGCAAGCGCAGCACGCAACAATACTAACGCCACGATAGCCGCCGCATCCGCAAACGCGAGCGAAGCAAACTCGGCTTCATCCTATGTGATGATTATCCAGAACACGATAGCTCGTGGTGACACCAATTCCACAAACGTTGTCTCCATATCAACCACTGAGAAGAACAACCAAGTCTCAATCGCAACTACAAAGACAACTGGGCAGGCTGGAATAGCATCAGGAATCGCAAGCGGAGCTGTGTCAGGAGCCATTGCAGGCGGTGGTGACCCAGTTATGGGCGCCATAGGTGCCATTGCAGGCGGTGTCTCTGGCTGGGTGACCAGTTCGATAAGCGCGGATGCGGCAAATTCCAACGCATCTCTTACCGCTCAGGCGGCAACTGACGTTACGAATGCTAACGTAAACGCAAACAACAACATCGTTGGCAGGCACATTGCGGCTAGTCAACAGAACACTGATAGAATGAATCAGGCTCGAACTAACGAGACGAACAACAACAACGCGGCTCTAGGAACGCAGCGTGACAACAACTACAGCGCGGCCACAACCAACGCGTCGAACCTGTACACCACGCAGACGGCAAACAGCGCGAGGACTCGCAACACAGCAGTAAACAACGCCAAGCGTCAGTACGACACAAGCGTCGCAAATGCAAGCCGAACTCATTCGGAAAGCATATTCGACGCCGATAACATACTGGCAACTAGCAATGCCAACAGCACTAGGTCTAGGGAGATAGGCGTAATAAATGCCAAGGAAACTCTAGAGACGGCACAGGACACTTCCAGAAACAGGCTTCTCGACGCACGACGAGGGGCACCAGTTCAGCTGACTGAAACGAGCGGCGATGGTGCCAACATGTACTATGGGCAGAACGGTATACAGTTCAGGCTGAGGACACAGAGCGATTCGGCCATAGCACAGACCGCAGCCCAGTTCGCACGATACGGATATGCGCTGAACCAAATCTGGGACGTTGATTCCAGCGGGCTTAACCTCATGAAGCACTTCACGTATTGGAAGGCGTCAGACATATGGGTTGACGTTCGCAACGTTGCAAGCTCTGAGATAGGGGCGGCAATACAGAGGGTGTTCGAGAATGGCGTAACCGTCTGGTCAAACCCAGACGAAATAGGAAAGGTGGGAATATATGACAACTGACAACTCTTCCAGCACTATCGACGAGAGCACAAAGACAACTACTGAGGAAACAGGCACCACTACAGACGTAACCGAAACCACAGATAGCGGAGAGACGAGTGGCGAGCAGCCAGTGCAGCGTTCCGTCCACGAGCTTCTGAAACTGGGCACGTTCCAAGGAATGACAGACGCGGAGATTCAGTCCCTAATCGACTACTATGTCGAAGTTGCGCACAACGACGAGCATACGAAGGTGGTACAGGCCACGGAGATTCAGACGATGAACGCCCAGTGCGCAGCATACGATTCGCTGCGAGACGATGCCAACAGCGTCTTGAAGCAGGTGTTGGCAGTCCCGCTGAACCTTGCTATAATAGACGAGAGCGGAAACGAGGTGTAAGCATGAGCAGACGTGGCGGCAAGAAGCGCAACGCTCCTAATCCTTGGAATGGTCGCGCCGATTACGGAAACTGGGAGTATTGGCAAAGCGCGTCAGCCAACCAGCGCACATATCTGTACTATGTCGATATAATCACAAAGATGGCTCTGAGCCGCTTCCGCTGGATTAACCTTCCGCCGACCTGTGACGAGCGTTATCTGGAGATGACTCTCGTTACGCAGGGAATAGCATCAATCGCTTTCCCACGAAAGATGGAGGGAACGTTCCTCTCCCTCCAATGCGCGCAGCAGGGACAGCCTAACATGTACGACAGGCCGATACGATGGCTTGCCATCGGACAGAACGGCAGCAAATACTCATGTGACGCAAAGAACGGCGTAGTCGTGTTCGACAACGAGACGCGCTATCCTCTCATGGATGGAATAAGGCTGTACGCAAACGAGCTCACGCACCTGCGACTTACGCGACGCATGAACAGGATGCACCAGCAGATTCCGTTCATCCTGACTGGTCCACAGGAGAAAAGGCAGGACATGGTCAACCTGTTCAAGCAGGTGGCTGGTGGGGAGCCTGCCATTCTGGCAACAGATGACATTCAGCAAATCGGATACGAGGCAATGTCCACTGGTGTCGAGTTCATCGGCGAGCAGTTGGCAGTAGACGAACAGAACATATGGAGCCGAATATACACCATGCTTGGCTTGACCAACACGACGATGAAGCAGGAGCGAATGACCGAGGACGAGATTCGAGCACAGAAGGCGCCATCTGAGCTTGTTCTGGAATCGTGCCTTATCGAGCGCAGAAAGGCTGCAAGGGAGCTTAACGAGCGGTTCGGTGCATACCTTAAGGCTCCAATCGAAGTCGTGATGCGACAGGACAACGAGAGTCAGAACTGGAACCTTGCGCACAACGTTAAGTCACAACTGGAAGCAGGTGACTAGCATGAGTATCATCGACAACATAGAGCTTGACAACGAATGTGCCTATCCAGATTACCACGCAGTAGTTACCATTCAGCTGTGCGAACTCATTAACGACAATTTCTGCGACGATTTGTTCACTGGCTGGGAGTGGCCGAAATACGACGATGCTCAGGACGTGCGATTGAGAAAGAAGATTTCAGACCACTATTGGTTCCGTGAAATATCTCTTGTGCCGCCCGGAATCTGGAAGCACGAGTTCATACGCAAGATGAACGAGATAATGCCAAAGTACATTCCGCTGTACAAGCTCATGAACGAATCACCAGAGCTGTTTGGTGGCGATTCCGAGTGGTACAAGGGGCGCGACATTTATTCGGACTTCCCACAGACACAGCTGAGCGGAGACAACGGAGACTACGCAAGCAGCGGAAACGACAGGGAGTTCCAGAGGATTCGACAGGCCGATTTCATTGACACTGCAAAGCGGCTGCAAGACTACAACGACGTTGACCTGTTGATTGTGAACGACATGAGTTCGCTGTTCTCGTGCCTGTTCACTGTAAACACAAACAGCTACTAGAATTTGGAGGTGAGACATATGAATATAATTGACTGGACCATCGTTATTCCATGCATAATGATTGTTTTCGACCTTGCAACTGGCTACATCGCAGCTACGTTCATGGGAACCGTTGACTCGAAGAAGATGCGTAATGGCATATACGGAAAACTTGGAGAGCTGTTCGCAATCGTTCTTAGCTACTTCCTTGAGTTCGCAATATCGGTGTATGGCGCAACGGCGATTGGCGTTAACGTTTCCATTCCGATTGGAACAGGAATGTGCGCATATGTGACTTTCACCGAGCTTGTTAGCATAATAGAGAACATAGGATGCATGAATCCTAAAATTGGCGCAAAGCTGATAGAAATCATCGGAATAAAGCCAGACAAGGTGAATCTCGTGTTGAAGGGAGATGACGATGATGCCTAAAGGAATAAGTGACGGAGGTATCTACCATATCGTTCCGTATGGCTCGTACACTGCTTACACTCCAGCGCTTCCGCAGTTCTATTGGGACGTGTACAGTGCAGAGCAGCGCGTGAAGCATATCTGCTACGAGATTGACAAAATCATCGCTTATGCAAGCTATCTGGCAGAACTACTCGGCAAAAACAATGAGGATATTCAGGAACTAAGGGATTACGTTAACGAATTCCTTACTTCTGGATTTGACAATGCACTTGCAGAGAAAATAGCAAAGTGGATTGACGACCATCTGCAATTCATCTTCACGCACACAATAAGGCAGGTCTATTTTGGCCTTACACAAGACGGCCATTTTGTCGCATACGTACCAGATAGTTGGTCTGACATTGTATTCGACACAGGCGCTGACATTAACCTTGACACCTATGGAAGACTCATTCTCAGGTGGGATGCAGACAGCCCGAACAATGTTGACCAAACGCCAGAAATTATCAAGCAGTATGACAATGATTATCTGAAAACTCAAATTGTTAACATCATGCACACACTTTATAGCGCGTAAAGAAGGTGAGTAACATATGGCAGATACGCTTACGTTTGCAGTACCAGTAGAATGGTCAAAGACTACAGCTTACGAACAGAACATTATCGTGTTCGTAGGCAAGCGAGCATATACGTCACTTAAGGCAGTTCCCACTGGTATAGAAATAACCGACACTAGTTACTGGGCCGAAACTGGTGTGCCGCAAGGTGCAGATACTACACAACTAAAAGCCGATATAGAAACGCTTAAGGGAAACGTTTCAACACTTCAATCAGACTTGTCTACTACTAACTCTAACGTTACAGCAAACAACAATGCGATAACTTCTATAAGACAAGACATAACAAACGCGCAGTCGCTTATTGATAGCGCAAACACAAGGCTTGACAACATCATGATTACGCTTTATACACCTTATAGTGAGTAGGGAGATTAACAATATGTCAGTTCGTGAATATATTGGCGCGCGATATGTGCCGCTGTTTGCAGACCCTATTGATTGGGACTCAACTAAGACGTATGAACCGTTGACAGTTGTGTACAATCAGGGCAGTAGCTATACGTCCAGACAGTATGTCCCAGCTGGAATCGACATTTCTAATGATACTTACTGGGCCAGAACTGGCAACTACAACGCGCAGATTGAGCAGTATCGTTCTGAAGTGGCAACCTTCGATGATAGGATTACCACAAACGAAACAAATATCACTACCCTGCAAAACGATATTACTGACCTGCAAAACGCAACAGTAGGCACAGAAAAGCTTGATGATAACGCGGTTACTACTGCGAAGATTAAGAATGCAAACGTTACCACCGACAAGCTCGCGGATAACGCTGTTACTACCGACAAGCTCGCGGATAACGCTGTTACTACCGACAAGCTCGCGGATAACGCTGTTACTACTGCAAAGATTCTTGATGCAAACGTTACCGCCGACAAGCTCGCGGATAATGCGGTAACTACTGCAAAGATTCTGGATGCAAACGTTACCGCCGACAAGCTCGCGGATAACGCGGTGACTACTGCAAAGATTCTGGATGGCAATATTACAAGAATAAAGATACGTAATCCATGCGTTGGCATTATAGGCGATTCTTTTAGTGTTCTAAATACTCCGTGGGTTAATTATTTTGCCGACATTACTGGAAG
>Ga0326512_10002314_pt1 | contig 14114 bp, 16 predicted proteins | sample 1_2617_0518_D_FD_203652 | JGI IMG/M metagenome (GOLD analysis project Ga0326512, IMG submission 203652) | Bovine rumen microbial communities from UC Davis, California, United States - 1_2617_0518 | ecosystem: Host-associated > Mammals > Digestive system > Stomach > Rumen | place: USA... | reverse complement strand
ACCTACCCCCCTCCCAAATGTGAACAAATTGTAAACGATGCTGTGGGCGCTTGACAACGTTTGCATTATGTGGTATAATAAGGTTAGAGCTGAAGGTGGGACATAGACCTTCAGACCATCCAGTGGAATCAATTCCACTCAGAGAAAGGAGGTACTATATGGATATTGCGGCAATTGGCCAGTTGATCGGTTCCTACGGCTTCCCTATCGTAGCTTGCGGTGCCCTCTTCTGGTACATCGTCAAAGAGGAGCGCGAGATGAGAACCATCGTTCAGCAGAACACCACGGTGATCGCTCAGCTCCTCGAACACTTGAAGAAGGAGGACGGCTTCTAAATGTCCAAGAAATCACTCTACACCGGCGACTGGAGTGGAATCGATTGCACTTGCGACATACTCGACAAGAGGCGTAGTATCTACAACTATGTAATGCTCATGTTCGACCGTACAAATCAGATGTTCGAGTATAAGGGACTCCCAGATACAGTCCCAGCGTACATGCTTGAATTGTATCTCCAGCTTAACGGCCATGTGTGCATCACGGAAGTTGAGGGCAATCTGTATGCACTCCCGGGCGGTCTTGGTGGAGCGCCAGACCCATATTACCGTCCGACTCTGTACGTTCTGGCAAATCCCGGTCTTGGTTTTTCGGCTTCGCTGTCGATAGAGAATCATCTTCCTCCGTTCGCGAAGCAGGACACCCAAGGCAAATGCGTTCTCGTTCGTAATGACACAAACCTGCGAGGGCTTTTCTATCTGTTTTCTCGGTATGCAACTGAACTTGCTGAGAATGATGTTTCCATTCGTTGCGCTCAGATCAACTCTCGTCAGCAGACGCTCGTTACGGCGGAAACAGACGCTCAGATAGCATCGGCAAATGCCTATTATGATAACCTCGAAAAAGGGAAAATAACGGCAGTAGGTGCCAAGAGCTTTCTCGATGGGATCAAAGCGGCCAACGTGTCTGTTCAGGGGGCAAACAGTATCATTCAGCTTATTGAACTTCAGCAGTATCTCAAAGCATCTTGGTACAATGAGATCGGGTTGAACGCTAACTTCAACATGAAGCGTGAGTATTTATCCGAGGAAGAATTGCGCTCATCTACTGACGTACTTCTTCCACTCATTGATGATATGTTTAGATGCCGCAAGGATGCTATCGAAGCTGTTAATTCCATTTACGGGACTTCTATCTCCGTTGACAAGAACTCTGCATGGGAGAATAAGCAGGAAGAGCTGGATACTGCTCAGGAGCAGGCTGATGCCGATGTTGATGCTACTCGCGGTGGAATTGATTCCACAGAAGGAGGTTCAGATGATTGATTACTGGTTCATCAATCCTTTCTTCGACTGTCGAGACCCAGAACCTATTCTTCGCGATGTTTTTAACGGTTGGAATACTGGGAATGGTATTTTCAGCTATATCTCGCAGATTGCGGATATGCCGTGGAAAGACGTTGAAACTATCGACGAAACAGTTCTGGATATTGCGTATTTTGGAAATCATAGCGGCGCTAAGTTTTGCTCTCCTATCGTTAAGCTGTCAATAGACGAGGAGACTGGCTATGTCGCAGAGGCAGCAAGAGAGACGATAGCGAAAATTATTGTCGCTAAATATTTTCAAAACTGGAAGCACTTGTGGGAGACAAATGTTGCTGTCTATACGCCAATTCACAACTACGATATGACCGAGAACAGGAATCTTCGCACAGCGGATTCTATGGCTGAAAAAGGTCAGTCATCAGGAAATGATACGACTCAGCATGGCCGAACTCAGACAGAAATGGACTACAGGTACGGTCTTAATACCGAAACTGAGAATCCGAAACCCTCCGATAAAATTCATACCTCTGAGGGCGGTTCAACATCAACAAACAGCACAAGCGCCAATAATCGAAATCGAGTAGATGCCGGTGAAGAAGAGGAAACGATTCACAGAGCTGGCAATATTGGCGTGACTACAACGCAAAAGTTAATTCAGGAGGAAAGGGATTTGTGGCTATGGAACTTCTTCGATCAGGTATTTAATGATCTGGATCGCGAGCTGGCTCTGATGTTTCACGATCCCTGTAGAGTGTGATGGTTCCAGATAAATTCGATATGGTCGATATGGAGGGAATCGATCTAATTGAGAGTCAAGGCGAGACTGTAGAAGGTCTATACCAGAAATTAGTGGAATCGATTGCACAATGCCGTTATCAGTGTCTATATAACTGGAAGTTTGACGGAATACTCATTCCTCCTAGTTATGTAGAAATGGAGGTACGTGAAAACGGAGTGTGGATTAATGAAGGGGTGAGTGTCGATGAAGAAGACGTAATTCACATTTATTCAATAGAGCCGGAACCGCCGGCTCCAATAGAGCCGGTCATTCAGCAATTAGATGTGACAGAAAACGGCACTTATGTTTCTCCATCTGGCGTCGATGGATATAATCCGGTTGTGGTAAATGTTCCTGCTGGTGCTCTTATCGGTGATACTCCGCCTACGCAAGATATTGGGAATGTTGGAGATTATTACATTGAAAGAGGCGGATATGAGGGAACTTTTACATACGGGATTACAATAACAAAAGCGGCCAGAGGAAGCAACAAAAGCTTTACTTACTGGGGGGCCAGAGACATTCAGCTTGTTTTTGAAAATGATAATGGTGAAACATTAGAGCTTAAAGACATTCAAAACAAACAAGCATGGAGAGCTGTTGGAGATAATTCATTTTCAGATCTTTCAGGAATAATAAATGGTCAGTTGGGAAGTTATTATGAAACAAATGGATTGCCCGGTTATATCAAGATACGAGCTGAGATACCAAGAGGATATTTCTTGACAAAATTAAGAGTTTGTTTAAGAAATGATTCTAACTATAGAGATTTCTGGGCAACATTTACTCTTAATCAATGGACTACTGACAAAAATAATATTGGCTCCACATTGGTATCTGTTGTAGATTCTGTTGCAAGTGATTGGGATTTCGGAGCGGATGTATATACTGAATTTAATATTCCAGATGTATATCCAATTAGTTCACCGTCTTTATATTATAAAGAGCCCAATGGTTGGGTTTTTATAAAATGAGTGGAATCAATTCCACAGAAAGGAAATTATTATGGAAATCAAACAGGTTTATCAGTTCGTGAATGATGCAGTAGGAGAAGTCATCGGTGACACCTCCCTCGTTGCAGAAGATCTATCCAACGTTGTTGACGTTGGAACTGCGATCTTCAACGCCAGCGCGTTCGACGCCTATGTGAAGTCCCTCGTGAACCACATCGGCAAGGTGATCTTCGTGAATCGCCCCTATCGTGGTGCTGCCCCCTCTGTTCTCATGGATGCATGGGAATATGGTTCTGTCGTCGAAAAGATTCATTCCGAGATGCCCGAAGCGGTCGAGAACGAGTCTTGGGACCTCGTCGACGGTCAGTCCTACGATCCTCACGTGTTCCATCAGCCTGTGGTGGAAGCCAAGTTCTTCAATAAGATGACTACGTTCGAGATCGACGCGTCTATCACTGAGTGGCAGGTGAAACAGTCGTTTTCCAGCGCCACTCAGCTCAATGCCTTCGTCTCTATGATCTTTAACGAGATCGAGAAGGCTCTGACTGTCCGCAACGACGCTCTCATCATGCGCACGATCAATAACATGATCGTCGAGACTGCAAAGGACGCTAACGGCAACAGGGCTATCAACCTGCTCAGTAAGTACAATACTCAGTACACTGAGACTCTCACGGCAGCTCAGGCCATCGTTAACCCTGACTTCATCCGCTATGCGGCGTATCAGATCGCCCTCTACACAGATCGTCTCGCTCGCATGAGTACCCTCTTCAATATCGGCGGCAAGCAGAGGTTTACTCCGAAAGACCTTCAGCATATCGTCATGCTCTCCGAGTTCCGTGCGGCCGCGGATGTATTCCTTCAGTCTGGCACGTTCCATGATGAGTACACCAAACTCGTCAATGCTGAAACTGTTCCGTTCTGGCAGGGTTCTGGCACCGACTATGCCTTCACGTCCACCGGCACAATCAATGCCAAGCCTGCATCTGGCGGTGATGCTCAGAGTGTCACCGGTGTTCTCGGTTGCATTTTCGACCGCGATGCACTCGGCGTCATGAACAACAATCAGCGCGTCACTACTCAGTGGAACGCCAAGGCGGAGTTCACGAACTACTTCTACAAGAAGGATGCTCGTTACTTCAACGATCTCAACGAGAACTTCGTGTACTTCTACGTTGCATAATCTCTGCCACTACAGGGAGTGGATTTGATTCCACTCCCCATTCTTATTTAAGGAGGTTAACATGGAATTACAGTTGATGTATAATCTGTCTGATGCAAGATGTATCAATAAGAAACTTGTTGATGCTCAGACTTTTACTGGACAGATGAGAGATGAAGTTAGCATAATGAATCCCATAGTTAGAATAGAAGTGGAATCGATTCCACGTTTCAATTATGCTTACATTCCTGAGCTTGAACGATATTATATGATTGATGATATTACCGTATATAGAGAAGGAATTGTTGATATTAGCATGTCAGTTGATGTGTTAATGTCTTTCAAAAGAGATATTCTTTCTTCAATTGCCGTTGTCGATAAACAGTCAATGATGCAAAATGGAGATGAATATATTGATGATGGTTCTCTTGTCACAGATAATCTAATGTTCACAACTATCACTGAATATTCAGCTGGGTTTAACGATTCTGTTGAATATGTGTTAATTGTAGCGGGGTGATTAAATGTCTGAAATTATAGCGGCAACAGCTGGACAAGTTCTCGAAGGTGTTGCTTCAGCAACTGGTCAGGGTGCGTCTCAGACTGTGGAACAGTGGTTAACTCAAGAACAATTTAGGCGAGTAGTTGAAGAAGCTGAGGCCGCGGCTACCAACTCTTCGCCTGTGTATAAGTGGAATTATTCAGCGGCTGATGCTTTTGATAAGGTTGTAGAGGAAAGTAATGCTCAACAGGCTTATGAAAACTGGTTAAATTCTGGAGGCAATCAATCTCCAACTGGTTCGGCTACTCAACCTCCAACTAAAGCGGCAAATCCTCAAACGGCTATTAAAAAAGCAGGTGCTAGTACAGCTACTGTCGGCGGACTTCTTTCAATGTCGCTTCCAACATGGGTCGCAGCAGCGGCACCTCTTATTGGTGTTGCAGTTGGTGTTGGTTTATATGAACTATCGCCCTCATTCTGGGAAAAAGTCAGCAGAAAATTACTTCCTTTTTGCTATCCTGATTCTCAAACTATGCCAGTTGTTACTGACGAGGATGGTAATACATACATTGATAAGGGGGCTGTTGAGGCACTCAAAGAGGCCATGCAAGAAGAGGGTGTTCCAATAGGAGGGGAAGGCGGTAGATACGCCACTTCTGAGCTACTTCCTGGGGTTGAAGTTCCGTATTTATCTAATCCTACAACAGATGGCGGCTATGCGGTCGTGGGTGACGGTTGGTTTTGGAATGATACTGCCAGTAATACTTTAAGATGGGTTACTGTTAGTGATGACGGTGCTGCTTCTTATACATATGATGGTAGGACTGTTAGATACGATCTGAGTAACTTTTTAGGTCAGAAAATAACTGGTCTCCCTTCTAATCTTGAAGCGGGTAAAGTCGCTTGGACTGTAAAGTACGGTACTATAACTGAAGAAGATTATCCTGAAGGAACTTCTCGTTGGACCGGTGACGCTGTTGATGTTGATACACTTCCTGTTACTCAGGTTTATACTGATCCCGAAGATGCTACGAAGACGCGGGATTATATTCCAGTAGCTTTGCCAACAGAACCCGGTCAATCTATCGACTCTGAAACGAATCCGGACCCAACTCAAAATGAAGACCCCGAAGCTCAAATTTCTCCATATATAATGCCCACAATTCCAACGGAACAGTATCCAGAAGGTTCAGAATCTACAGGCGAAGAGGGGCAGGAACTTGACAAAAACGCTCCGATTCCTATTCCGGTTCCTAATCCTAATAGCGAAAGTGATCCACAAGTCAATCCAACTGAACAGCCAGAGCAGCCCCCACAGAAATTAGTGGATTTGATTCCACCGCTGGATGTTGGTAACATTCCGAAACCCAATATGCCAGGGATCGGTGATCCTTTGAATGTAGATGGCGGTGTTGGTGGGCTTGTAAGCGTGTATAATCCAACTTACGCCGAACTACAAGCATTTGCTCAATGGTTGTGGGTTACATATGCAGACGCTACTATTGACAAGATTTGGAATAATCCTTTCGATGGTGTGATTTCGCTCCATGAGTTGTATGCCACTCCGAATAAAGGAGCCAGAAAGAATATCAAGTCAGGATTCCTCGTTTCACCTGTTTCCTCCATTACAATTCCAAATCGCTATTCAGAGATCAACTGCGGCACGGCTATCTTTCCGGAATACTGGGGTAACTATCTTGACTACTCTCCGTATTCAAAAGCATTGTGTTATCTTCCCTTTATAGGGATTGTTGAACTCAATGTAGATGATATTGTCGGCCATGCCGTAAATATCACCTATCGTGTAGACTCTTATAGCGGGGCTGTAATTGCTATGCTTACTTGCGCTAAAGCTGGCTCCAATGCTGTTCTGTATCAATTTAGCGGTAACTGCTCAGTACAAATGCCGATTGCTGGAGGAACTCAGGCGGCTATTAAAGCGGCACAGATCAGTGCAGGCGCATATCAAAACGCATATCATACAGCAGGATTAACAGGCTTACTCGGTGGTATGCTTGGTGGTCTTGGTTCTCTTCTTACTGGTAGCATTGGAGGTGCTATTAGTCAAGCCATCGGTGGCGTTGGTAGTTATGCTACAAATCAGGCTTTTGGGCAAGCGAATTATACTTCGCAGACAGTTGGCGCTAAATCATCTGTCCAGCACTCCGGTCAGTTCGGAGAGTCTTTCGGCGCTATGGGAGCTAAGCGGCCTTATATGATTATCAAGCGTCCGGTTCAGGTTGTAGTCCAGAACTATCAGGATGAGTATGGTTATCAGGCTCATAAGTATGTCACCATCGGTGAGTGTGAAGGTTATCTTCGTTGCCGTGGCGTTCATGTTCAGTCAGCGAGAGCCACTGATTCTGAGAAGCACGCTATTGAGCAGATGCTTATGGAAGGAGTGTATGTGACATGAGTGGAATCAATTCCATTATCGAGACAGCGAAATCGTATCTCGGTACTACCGAAGGGTCGAATAATCACAAGGAGATTATTGATCTCTATAACAAAGCGAGATACTCTGACGCATATCAAATGACTATGCAAGACCCTTGGTGTTGTGCTTTTGTTGTAGCTGTTTTTGAACAATGCGGTATGAGGGACATTATCCCTTGCTATGCGGCGTGCGATCAGATGATTAGTGTATTCACTAAATGGGGAAGATACTTCTCGCGTTCTGTTCGCTGCGTTCGACCGGGTGATATTATCTTCTATGACTGGAACGGCGATCTCTCGGCCGATCATGTTGGAATTGTTGTTCAGAATCGATTCGGTGATTTGTCAGTTATTGAGGGTAATAAAACAGATTCAGTTGCATACCGTAATATCTCGATTACTTCCTCACAGATTCTCGGGTTCGGAGTTCCGAACTATGATGCTTCCGATGGCAGTTCTGGTGAGAGTAGAATCGATTCCACTTCCGGAGACCTAGATAAAGAGTATATAAAAACTCTCCCCATTCTTCAGTTTGGAAAGAACAATGTGTACGTCAAGATACTCCAAGTTCTTCTGAACTATTACCATGATGCCAAGCTTGAAGTCGATGGTGAATTTGGTGCTAAAACTAAGAGCGCCGTTGCTGATTATCAAATGAGTCATCTTCTTGAGGTTGACGGTATTGTAGGCACCGAAACATGGACATATATCTTAACTAAACAGAAATAAGAAAGCCCCAGTGGAATCAAATCCACTGGGGTTTTGTTATTCATCAAATGATCTTGCATAATCAAATTCTTGTTTACAATCATCGAAGAACTCGCACCATAAGCACTCGTGACATTTCAAGTGCTCAAATGGACGATACTTCTTGCTGAATGAGAAGAAGATCATGTGCTTAATTCTTGATACTATACGAGTCAGACCACATAACATAGTTTCTCAAAGCCTCCCCTACTTCATTAGATGAATAGAATATTCTATTTTCTCTTAGGCATTTCATGATAAATAGCGATAGCTTGTCCGTCTGCTTTGTAAGAGCCATCTTGTAGTTCCATCGCTCATCCGCTTTTGTTGTGTATACAATATCTTCATCTTCATTTTTGATAGGTGTTGTTTTTCTGTGCAGAAAAATAAAGTGGCCGGTATCCAGCACAACAACTTCACCGTGAAATAGCTCTCCTTCAAAATCTATGAAGAAATTCGCTACAACATCCTTCGGACGATATTTGATTGACAGGTGCGGGTAGATGTTCATTTCCCAAACACCTGTCGTTATCATGTTTAGTTCAGGATCGTCGAACGCGAAGTAGACATCAGATGCTTTCCCCCCACGTTTGTACGAGGATTCCGCATATTCGACAACCACCTTAGCACCGTTCGGATAGGTATACAAGTCAACAGTACCTTGTTTTTGCTTTTTGACATGAGTGAGACCCATTTCTTGAAAATATGGACAGGATTGGTTAACCGTATTTCCAAGCATAAAAATCTTGACGTTATCTCTATGCCGAATAATAGTGGAGAGGGAATTTTGGAAGAGGACGAATTCGTTGGGAATATACCCATTACGCGATAGAAATTCATCGAAAATAATTGTTGTAATGCGGGGGAAAGATGTGGATTTGTAGTGCTCCATGCCATTGAGGTCAAAAGCATATCCACAGGGATTTTCGTCTCTTGTGATTGTTCCATCTTCGTCTCGCCTTTCTAAATAAAATTTTCCGGAACGATAGTAGATTTGATTCCACTCGTCTCCGAATATAGATTTGAGAAAGCCATTTTCGATATGGCCTGAAAATAGGTTGGATAGATTTTTTGTTCGTATATCTTCGCCCCATCTTCTGAGGTAGGCAAACTGATCACCGGTTTTTGAATAATTGCGTAACCCTCGTGACAAAGCATCATATGTTTTCCCATTTGATCTCTCTCCATATATTACATAGTATTGAGCGTCTGGAAAATCTTTCAGCAGGTGATCTGCTGAATAAAACTTAAACTTCTTTGCCATAGTCAAACACAATCTGCGTCATCCGCACATTGTCCCCATAAAACTGACGGAATAAACGATAGCCGTTCACCGCATCTCTTGCTCCTACATACTCCTGCCAATGCGGCTCTCCGTTTACTGTGTAGAGAACTACATAACGATCGCTGGTTGGTAACGCTACAGGTTTCTTTGGCATTACTTCTCCTTTCCGGAGGATAGTGGAATTGATTCTACCAGCTATCCTCCTTAACACCATAAATTAGATTGAGGAACCCTCTGTATTCTGAGGACATTGTGAGATTGTACTCAGAAGGCTCCATGTGAATAAATGATTTCTCGTGAAATTCGCACGTATTGCCGAGATAATCTCTGGCAATTCCGTCACAAGGCCGATCTACATATGTAAGAGTTAGTCTGCCAGAATAATCTTCTGGGACTACCAGATCGTGGGTAAAGCCTTCAAATGGATCGCCGTACTTCTTCACGAGATATTGGCATGCTTTCTTCTTGTTAACGCCCGCTACTGTCAGGACATATGAGCCATCTTGCTTTTCATATAAATACCGCTTTGCTCCGAGAGTTTTGAAGCGCTTGTACTTTCCCTCGTACTCCCAGACTCCTATTGGCTTCTGAACGCCTTTCTTGTTCTTCGGTGAATACTCATCTGGATTGATACCGAGATACCTTGCGGTGGAATTGATTCTACTGAGTAGTCTTTCGTTGTAACTGTTTATGTAATCCATATGAGACTCTGGATTGAATATCTTTATTGAGTCAGTATCTGAATAAATATAATCATCTCCACAAGCGAGTATTCCCGAGAACAGATTTCTTCGTGCATATGCAGTTACCCACACTCCCCAAGGATAGAATAAGAAACGCTTCTTAGATGTATTATATTTCTCGATTGCTTCGTCCAAATCTGGCTTCACTGGATCAACATATTCAGAATTATCGTAATCATACTCAATAATCTCACGAACTATATCTGTGACTATCATTCCATAAGCGGCATTTAGCATATTCTTTGAGATCATATAGTTTATCTCTTCGCCTTCTACATCCTTAAGAACTGTTTTCCTTTTATATAATTCGAGAATTGCCTTATAAAATGGCTTTGGTAAGTATCTCTTCTCATATATTCGGAACTTCTTTATGTCTATTGTCTCATAGTTATAGAAACTGTTAAACACGAACCAATCCTGCTCTGTCATAGTTATTGTCATTGACTCTGCTGTGACAAGCCTACCGTTATCTTCAGTTGTGTTCTCTGACTTTATCAGCTTTGAAATGGAAACCGGATGGTCATAGTCAACTTTCGGAAATACGTTAGTCAGTGTCACATCGAATAAACAGCAATATGTGTTGAGATAATAGTGGAATTGATTCCAGTCATCTATATGATCTATGAGTTTCGACTTAGACATTGGGAACTGTTCTGTAAGCATTACTGCTGGATAGGATGATGTAAAGTCGAATGAACCGACATTCTCAAGCGGCTTCTTTTTGCCCTCCGCAACATAGCGAGCGTTTGCATGAGTGAATCCTCCTGCGAACCCTCTCTTTAACTGTTTGTATTCATCTGCATCTAATGTCAGCTCCTCCATCAATCTTCTGTAATCCTTGTACTTTCTAAAGCACGCTTTTCGACAGTGGTTTCGTACATATCCTGTGTTGGTAAGTGGTATCCAATCTATTTGTCCATCTGTCTCTATCTTCTCTTGTATATATGCAAGCAGAACTCGTATGTCTGCTTCGCAATATCCAAGCTCCTCGTCTGTTAGCGGAGTTGAGTGGAATCGAATCCACTGATAATTGAGATCACCTACGTGCTTGTGTTCCTTGTATTTGACCAAATCCTCTCCAACTTTTGCCAGAGATTTTGATGATAGTTTCAGAGAACATCTAAATTCATATCCGTTACTAATGGCATAAACTGGCTTCCTTTCATCAAGAAAGAATACTTTATCCCATTTAAGAATCTTTCTGACAAACTGCCACTCATATGCAAGGTTATGTACATAACACACTAAACGCATGTTATCTGACAGACCGAGAACTTTGCGAAGGAGAACAAGAAAATTTTGGTACTCTTCCCAAGTTCTGCCATAAGTAACCCAGTTCAATATACCGAACTGCCAGATGTACATGCACGCGCTTTTTTCACCCTGATAATAAAATGAAGATACTTCTATATCGAAAGCACAAGGTACATTGTAAAATGATATTCCCTTATTGTTCGTAACTATTGGAAGGTTAGCAGAAAGAATTTTTAATAAGAAATCTCCCTGACTAATCAGGCCGGTTTCCGGTGAAAACAGACCCTGTTCCTTCATAACTTACGTCCATTTCCCAGTTTTCGCGTCTGCCTCTTTCTTGAACTAAATCTCTAAGCTCATCAAGTGTGCTTTGACCAAACGTAGGAGATATTCCTCTGGTTTTCAACGAGTCAATCATAATCTGACCAAGCATCTGTTGTACAATATTACTTTGGCTCAGTACATCACTCGGCCTTTGATTCTTGTATTCATCGTAAATATCCCAGAAGTCTCTCCATTGATCCACAGACATTGTTTGCTTTGCTCTTCCTGATTTAGTTTCTCCGAAGATTCTTTTTGCCATATCAGATGTTACTTGACGTGTTCCCGGCACTGTTGAAGTCTTTGAATCAAAGAACTCTTGAAGTCTGAACACTTCGCTTCGCATCTGGTTTATGTTCATCTTGTTCATTCTTTCTGGTACAGTGGAATACGATTCCACTCCGCCTTTGACCTCTACTTTCTCGCGGCCGTGATCTCGATAATATTCACGCATTTTTTCATATGAATGTGAATATATTTTTTCACTGTATTTTTCAAAGGTTTTTGACTGCTGAGAAAACAAGTTTCTCGCACCTCTGAGAAGCTCCCTCAGTTCTGGAGATTTCATTTTTCCTATCTCTGATGGAGTGAGCTTCAATAGCTTCGATTTTGTAATTCTTGCCATAACTAACTCCTTTCAAAAGAAAAGACCGGTGGATTTGATTCCACCGGCCCGTGCTGAGGGGAAAAGGAGAATCACAAAACGTCGATGTTTGTGAGATTGTTGCCGGACTTGGTTTTTCCAGCGGAGAAACGAATTTTTACGCCACCCTCATCGGAGAGCGCGGCAGAAGCGGCTCCAACATCGCCGTCATACTCGGCCGCCCATGCCTGGCACATCTTGTTAAGAAGAGTGCCGCCGGTGTAGTAGTGGTTCGGATACTCTGCGAAGATGAGGACGGGGAAGGTTTTTTCCGTTCCCTTATCGTTGATTGTTGCGAAGTCGAACTCAACGCAGGTGACGGTCTGGCCGATAAGGTCTTCGGTTGTCATTTTTTCACGACCTGCCATCAGGTCAGACAGGGACAGGGTTTTTGCTGCAATTTCTCTGAAGTTCGCCATTGTAATTCTCCAGCAGTTCGGGATGCCAGCCACTTAAATTTTTTTCGAGGATCGAGTCCTCATTGAAACGGTGGAATTTGATTCCACCGCTTGGAATGAAAGCTCGATCACATGAAGTTGAATCTCTGAATTTTTTTCAGAGCATCATCACGTTCTTTGAAGAGTTTATTTTCATTACAGTAGACAATGAGGTCGATGAAGTCGCTGAAAGTCTCGCTCATATCGTGTTCGCCGCCGGGTGTGAGGTCATAGAACAGGCATCCAGCAGAAATTTTTGCTCCGAGCCGCTGAATTTTTTCCCCTACATTGGAGAGATTTTTTTCGTTTGCCATGAAATTTTTTCGCCTCCATACAAATTTTTTTCGAGGGATTCAGTGGAATTGATTCCACCAGCCAGATCAGGCAGGCTCCCGCCCCTCTATTATACAGTATAGCATATAAATATGAACTCCGTATGAACAAATTGTAAACAAATTATGAACAAATTGTAAACAAATTGTGAACTGCATAATAGGATACATGTGTACATGTATACATGTATACACATGGAAAGAGGGGAGGGAAGAACCCTCCCCGGTTTCAGCTTTGGTTTAGAAGCTGATTTTCATTCCCATGGATTCCGCAAGGGCAATCAAGTCTTCTTTGGTCAGGTCCTTGGCCGCCTTGGCTTTGGGGGCCTTGGCTTTCGGCGCCTTGACCTTGGAATACTGTACCACAACAGTTTCCAGCGTGACAGAATCGATGTACACCGCGCAAGGGCTGGCATTGTCGCCGCGCTTTACCATGCCCACCTTCTGGAGGCCGTCAATCTCAGTTACGTTTTCCAGCTCAATAGCATCATAATGAATGTTGTCACCGTTGGCTTTCTTAACGTCAACTTCAAACTTGGAAAGAATCTTGTCTCCCTTGGCTTGCGCGGCTTTCGTTGCTTTCCATGAACTGATTTCGGATACGCTGTCATCAGCGGAAATCTCACCTGCTTCAATAGCTTTGGAAAGTTCTTCGCTCTTGCCATCTTTCACGATCGACGCAACTTTGGAAGCCTTGGTATATCCGGCTTTGTCCGCGAATTGCGCAATTGCAGGGACCTTGGAATCATAAACCATGCCGGCGTCTGCCATCTTATGCGCGGTGGATTTCTCAATTCCGATTGTTTCCGCGAATTCCGCGATGGATTTGAAGCCATCAGCTTCGTACTTCTTACCATCCGCAAGGCGATGCATCAAAATGCAGGCGTCTCTCCAGTTCTTATTGATACCGGAAAAGAACTTATCGAAGCTCTTTACGGCATTGTTCAAATCCTCTGACTTGAACTTGGTATCATTGCGAATAACGATTTCAGTGGTAGCCATTGTGATTTCCTTTCCAGTGGAATCAATTCCACTTGCGGTCTTATATTTAGAGGAATGACCGCCCCCCTTGATTGTCTATATGATACCATAGAATTATGAACTTGTCATGAATAGATTGTAAACAAAATATGAACTTTCATGTCTTTCTTTTGTAACCGAATTTTTAATTTTTTTTAATTTTTGGAGGGGGGCAGGTA
>Ga0326512_10002313_pt1 | contig 14120 bp, 15 predicted proteins | sample 1_2617_0518_D_FD_203652 | JGI IMG/M metagenome (GOLD analysis project Ga0326512, IMG submission 203652) | Bovine rumen microbial communities from UC Davis, California, United States - 1_2617_0518 | ecosystem: Host-associated > Mammals > Digestive system > Stomach > Rumen | place: USA... | reverse complement strand
CCTAACAAATTCAATATATGGAAATAACCAAAACAACTCATCTACTGGAAATCAAACAGGAATATACAACATATCAGGAAATAAAGAATTCGTAATACTAGATAATCAAAATGAGTCTTCACTAGGATATGCACTATCAGAAACAAATAACTGGACAACTGATAACTCATATATAACAGATGACAATCTATATTTAACAAGAGGTAATAATTCAATATATAACTATCAAAACTCAAATGTTTCAGATGAAAACACAACATTTAGAATTTCATTAACTAATATAGAAACACAAGATCAAAACTATCAAAGAAAATATATTGTAACATTAGATCCAGATGGAGGAACACTATCAGAAACTACAAAAGAAGTATCATATCATGAACCATATGGGAGTCTACCAACACCAACAAGAGAAGGATACACATTCTTAGGATGGAATGGAAAGAATATAATTGATAAATCGAAAACAAGTTCAAGTGGAATACAAAATGAAACTGCCATTAGTGCTTGGGCTTCACCAATATTTAACAACTACTGGGTAGTAAACAATCTAAAGCCAAATACCCAATATTCTGTTTCATATGATATAGAGGGGATAAGTGTTCCTGAATATACTTCAAAATATAGTGGAAATCTAGGATTATACTTATATAGTCAGGCATCACAACCTGGTGTTTATTTAATGGATGGGTCTGGATATTATATATCAGTAGGAGAAAAATATCACTATCAAAAAACATTCACAACTCCATCTAGTGTAAATGTACCTGAATCAAAATACGTAATATACGCATATTCAAATAGGTATTTAAAAAATAGTACAGGAGTTTATTCAAGAATAAGATTATATAATCTTCAATTTGAAGAAGGCGATACTGCTACTGAATATGAACCATATTATATAACACCAACAACACCAGTTGTACAACAAAAAAATCATACATTAAAAGCTATATGGCAACCAAATTCATAAAGTTATAGAGAAATCTATAACTTTTTTTATGCAATCCTAAGGAACTTTTAAAGTTATAACGTATGATATTTATAGGAGGAAATAACATGGAAAAATTATTAGAACCACAAGATAGAATAGTAAATGACTTATATGAAAAAGTAGAAAAGATAATAACAGAAAATAAAAATAAAATGATATATCAAATAAATAGTACATTAGTTAATACAAATTTTTTAATAGGAAAAGTAATAGTAGAAAATGAACAAAATGGAAATATACGTGCAGAGTATGGAAAACAGATATTATTAAAATTATCAAAAAAACTTACTGAAAAATATGGTACAGGTTTTAGTAGAACAGGACTACAAAATATGAGATTATTTTATAATAGATACAAAAAATGCCAGACACTGTCTGGCAAATGCCAGCCACTGGCTGTCAAATTGAGCTGGAGCCATTATTGTTATTTAATCCACATTGATGACGACAATGAAAGAAACTTTTATGAAAAAGAATGTATTAATTCAAAATAGTCTAAAAGAGAATTAAAAAGACAAATTGATTCTTCTTTATACCAAAGATTATTACTTTCTGAAGGTAAAACTAATAAAAAAGTATAAAAATATGTTGTGTTAACTCAAAAGTAATGATATAATTTGTACGGATTAATTATAAGTGAAAGGATGATACTATGAATAATGAGATAATTAATGAGAATGAAATAAATAATTTATATAATAATATTAAAGAATTAGTTGAACAAAGTCGTAATAAGGTATATAAAACAGTAAATACAGAAATGATAAACTTACATTGGAATATAGGGAAAATAATAGTAGAAAAACAAGAAGGACATGTAAGAGCCAAATATGGTGATTTATTAATAGAAGGAATATCAAAAAAACTAACCGAATATTTTGGTAAAGGATTTTCTATTCAAAACTTAAGAAGAATGAGACAATTTTATATGACATATCCAATTCGCTCATCCATCATGAGCGAATTAACATGGACCCATTATTTAGAATTAATAAAAATAAAAGAAAAGAATAAAAGAGATTTCTATATGAACGAATGTATAGAATCAGGCTGGACTGCTGAAGAACTTCAAAGACAAAGAAATTCTTTATTATATGAAAGATTAGCTCTATCAGCTGATAAAGAAAAAATATTAGAACTATCTATTAAAGGAAATAAATTACAACAACCTAAAGATATTATTAAAGATCCATTTGTCTTAGAATTCTTAGATATAAAAGAAAATACAGACTATTTAGAAACAGATTTAGAAAAAAATATATTAGAACATCTAAAAGAATTCTTATTAGAATTAGGTAAGGGATTTGCTTTTATAGGTAATCAAGTAAGAATAACTATAGATACAGAACATTTCTATCCAGATCTAGTATTCTATAATAGAATACTAAAATGCTTTGTAATAATAGATTTAAAAATTGGTAAAGTAACACATCAAGATATTGGTCAAATGCAGATGTATGTTAATTATTATGATAGAGAAATAAAACAAGATAATGAAAATAAAACAATAGGAATATTACTTTCTACAAACAAAAATGAAACAGTAGTAAAATACACTTTACCAGAAGATAATAAAACAATATTTTCATCAGAATATAAATTAACAATCCCGAGTGAAAAAGAATTCATTAACGTTATAGAAAATGAAAAGAAAAATATAGAATTAGTATAAAATATAATTTATATTTTATGAAATCCTAAAGAAACTCGAAAGTTGTGATGTATGATATATAAAGGAGAATAAAAAATGGAAGATAAAGCATATAAAGAATTGAAAGAACTGGCTATAGTATTAAAAAATATGGAACAAAGAGATATTGAAGACTCTGCCGAATTAGTAGATAGTATTATAAAATATAAAATTAAAGATGAAAGAATAATAAGTGGAGCATTTGATAAAATGTTATCAATCGCATTCGCAACAGAAGAAGACATAAAAGAAATTTATTATAAACTTCTTTTTTATGCTAAAAAAATTGATGACAAACTTAGTGAGGATTATAAGAAATTCTTCATTGAACAATTTAAGGATATTGATGAAGAAGATGAAGAATTAGAATATACATAAAAACAAGTAAATTAAAATTTTTTTACTTGTTTTTTTCTTCTCTAATAACCTCATTAGAAATATTAAAAATAAATCCTAACATCAACATATAACTAAGTAAACTAGAACCACCATAAGAAATAAAAGGCAATGTAATACCAGTAATAGGAAGTAAGCCAATAGTCATACCGATATTCTGTACTTGCTGATATATAAGCATTCCTATAATACCACTAATAATATATTTATTAATACTATTATTAGTTTTAATAGCTAAAAAAACCAACTTAATATCAAAAAAACAAATTAAACCTATTAAAAATAAAGATCCTAAAAAACCAAAATTAGAAGCATAAACAGCAAATATAAAATCAGTCTGAGGCTCAGGAAAATAAATAGGAGTATTATTAAGACCATATCCAAACAATCCACCAGAACCAATAGCAGACAAGCCATTCTCTAACTGATAACCACTACTACTAGACCAATCAAGCAATCTATCAACCCTTAAAAAGAAAGAAGTACCGAAAATATTGATAAACATATCCTTACTATAAAAATAAATGAATATTACACTTCCAATAGCTAAACCTAAAAAAGCAAACGCAATAACAAACCATCTATACCTAATACCAGAAATAAATAACATAACAAAAGTTATAAGAAGATAAATTAAAACAACACCAGTATCAGGCTGTAGAAAAGTAAGAACACTAGGTAAAATCACAATAGCCAAAACCTTTAAAATAAATTTAAACTCATCCAAACAAGAATGATTATCACTACTATTAAACTTATTAATTATACTAGCTAAGGTTATAATTAAAACAATTTTCATAAACTCACTCGGTTGAAAAGTACCAATACCAGGAATAGAAAACCAACACTTAGCACCATTAACCTCACTACCAAAAATCAATAACAATCCTAATAAAATGATACCTATGATATAAAAAATCCAAACATACTTAACAAAAAAATCATTTTTAATACGCATAACAAAAAATATCAAAACAAATCCTATAAGATACCACATAATTTGACGAACCATTAAATCATTAACACCAATTAATCTTTGAGCACTACCAATAGTTAAAACACTAATTAAAGCAAATAAAACAATACTTATAAAAAGCCATCTATTAATACGATAATTTTTTAACTTCATCAAACCACCTCTATCCAATTATGAAACATATATAAATATATTATACAATTAATGATTGATAAATTAAAGCATTTTTAGTATAATTATATTGGTGATAAAATGGGATATATTGAATATTTAATAATAATAACAATATTAATTGTAATAGCATTCGCAATAATAAAATCAAAAAGTAAAAACTTCAAACTAGAAGCAAACAAATTAGTTGAATATCTAGGAGGAAAAGATAACATAATTGACTATAACTATACAAAATCAAGACTTACAGTAAAAGTAAATAAAATAGAAATAGTAAATAAAGAAGGAATACAAAAACTAGGCGCACAAGGAATAGTAGAAATAGATAACCAACTAAAAATAATACTAGGCGAAAACGCAAAACAACTAATAAAGTATATAGATGAATTAAAGTGATAATATTTCACTTTTTTTCATTATTCGACAAAAAACGCCACGACATATATTATAAAATATAGCCGAGGTGAAAAAAATGACAAATTTCAACACAATTTTTATGAACTTTGCATGGGTATTATTTCCAATAATGGTATTTCTAATATATGAAGCATACACAGAAAACATAAACAGCAAACAAAACGAATTATTTTTACACTTTTGTCTGATATCAGCACTATACTTAATAATAAGATGCGGAACATTCCAAAACTATACAAATATAATAGAAATAACAATTGATACAATAATACTTACACTATATATAAAAAACAACTATAAAACATCAGCATTGCTATCAATAATAAGCATAATAATACTAAAACTAAGATTAAATATAGAATTAATTCCAATAATACTAAAATATACAATATACCTATATTCATATAAAATATACAAAAATAACAAAAGAAATTACATGATACTAACATTTACAACAAGATTATTCGCAATTATTCAAACAATACTAATAACTAGTATGCAAGAACAAGAACTAATAGAATATATTTTTTACTATTTAATAACATATTTAATAATACTATTCATAATAGAATCAGAAAGAATAATACAGATAAACATATCATATAAAGAATTAATGAAAGAAAACCAACTAAGAGAATCACTATTCAAAATCAGCCATGAAATAAAAAACCCGATTGCCGTCTGCAAAGGATATCTAGACATGTGTACAGAAGATAAAAACTACAAAAAATACATACCAATAATAAAATCAGAAATAAATAAAACATTAAACCTACTACAAGATTTCTCAGCATGCAATAAAATAAAAATAGAAAAAGATATATTAGATATAGGACTTTTAATAGAAGAAATAGAATCAAACCTAAAACTAATTTTTGACAAGAAAAAAATAAAAGTGTACATAGAAAAACTAGAAGAAGAAATATATATAAACGGTGATTATAATAGACTAAATCAAGTATTTCTAAATATAATTAAAAACAGTATAGAAGCAACAGATGAAAATAAAAATAGTTATATAAAAATATATACAAAAATAAATAAAAACAAAATAAAAATATATATAGAAGATAATGGAATAGGAATAAGTAAAGAAAACATAAATAAAATAAGTGAACCATTCTTCACAACAAAACAAAATGGAACAGGTCTAGGAGTATTACTATCAAAAGAAATAGTATCAGCACACGGTGGAACACTAAAATATATATCAAAAGAAAACATTGGAACAACAGTAATAATAACCCTTCCAATATTAGAATAAAAAAATAATAACCAAATAAAGTTATTATTTTTTAATTACATTCAGAATACAAACTTCTATCAAAAGAATGACTATTCTTTTCGTAAACATTCTCTTTATCAAATAAAGTAGAAGTATCAATTAAGAAAAAATCATGCAATAAAACATTATTACCATTAGCAGTTACAGGATCATCCCATGTAGCATCAATATGCAACCACTTACCATCAATATTAACTAAATTCCAAATATGCTCATCACTACTAATTTTATAATTATTTAATCCATATTTGTTTAAGAAAATAGCCATAACATCACTATATCCAGAACAAATAGCCTTGTTATTAAATAACAATCCAAAAGCATTATTAGACTTAGTACCACTTTCAAGTTGATTATCAATACTTACAGAACTATCATACTCAGTATTATTTATAATATAATCATGAAAAGTGAGAATTCGATTATATAAAGACATATCATCAGTAATAATAGAACTAACAATATCATCAATTCTTTTATTAACAAGCGCAATTTCATCATCATCATAATTCCTTGTAATACTAATTGTTACCTTTCCATAAGTAGTTATAGTAAAATGAATCTTACTATAACTATTAAAAGGATGAACCAAATTATTAATAGTTGATAAATACGTATTATTTTCAGCAATATCATTAACATCATCTATACAATTATCATATCCATCCCCACAATAAAAAGTTACATCGTTAAGTCCACGATTTAAAGAAGTATAAATAATATTAAGAATATCCTGTCTATTATAAGGATATAAATTTTCAGTATTTTGAACAAAATTATAATCATAATCCTTATAATACTCATTAGGCTCATCAAGAGTAGCAGTTTTATTATCAAAATAATTCTTCAAAAACCAATCCGCAATATTATATCTATTAACATAACAAACCCCTAAAAAACACACCAAAAAAGAGAGAACCAACGCTTTCTTCATCATATCACCTATTATAAATTATAACACAATGAAAAAAAAAAAGAAGTAAATTACTTAATTTCATTTACTTTTTTTGTTAATCTAGATTTATTACGAGCACAGAAGTTTTTAGTAACAACACCCTTTGATGTAGCTTTATCAATTCTCTTGATAGCAACACCTAATGCATCAACAGCTTTTTCCTTGTCATTAGCAACAACAGCTTTTTCAACATTCTTAATAGCAGTACGCATACTTGTTTTATATTCATTATTACCTTTTTTCTTTTTAGCTATTACTTTAATTTTTTTCTTAGCATTTTTCATATTAGCCATAATTTCACCTCCAAGTCGTTAATACTTCTAGTATTTTACCAAATAATAATAAAAAAATCAATTTATTTTTAAATAAAATTAATAAAATTGAAAAAAATATAAAAGGTGATAATATGAAACACGAAATAGATTTAAGTAAATACAAAATAAGAACAGACCTCGCAATAGAAGCAATACCACAAGATTTAAAAATAAAAGAAACCAAAATAGAAGACATTAAAATAAGTGAAATATATATAGATGAAGAATCATCAAAAAAAATAAATAAAAAAGTTGGGAACTACATAACAATAGAATTTAAAGACATAACAGATAGCATAAATAAAGAAAACGTAAAAAAAATCTTTGTAACTGAAATAAAAAAACTACTAAAAAAAATGAACATAAAAAAGAATAATACATGCCTAATAATAGGACTAGGAAATAGATTATCAACACCAGATGCATTAGGACCAAAGACAATCGATAACCTAATAATAACAAACCACCTATATAATCTAGGATTACTAGATGAAAAATATAGAAGAGTATCAGCACTGAATCCAGGAGTAATGGGAGATACAGGTATAGAAACTAGCGACATAATAAAAAGCGTATCAGAAAAACTAAAGCCAGATTTTATAATAGTAGTAGATGCATTAGCAGCATCATCATTAGAAAGAGTGAACAAAACAATACAAATTACAGACACAGGAATACATCCAGGAAGTGGAATCGGAAACTGTAGGAAAGAAATCAGCAAAGAAACATTAAATATACCAGTAATCGCAATAGGAGTACCTACAACAGTAGACGCGGTAACAATAGTATCAGATACAATAAAATATATAACAAAACATTACTCATATACAAGAAAAAATATAAACAACCCAATGAATAAATTAATAATAAAAGGAAATGTAAACTATCTAAAAAAAGATATAGAAATAAATAAAGAAGAAAAAAAAGAACTATTAGGACTAATAGGAAATTTAGACGAAGAAGAAACAAGACAACTAATCCAAGAAACACTAACGCCAATTGGATATAACTTTATGGTAACACCAAAAGAAATAGACTTCATAATAGAAAAACTAACAGACATAATAGGAAATGGGTTAAATCAATCATTACATGATATATAAAAGTATAGAAAAAACTATACTTTTTTTGACATATTATTTATACATAATCATATATAATGTGAATATGTTTTATTAGGTGAAAATATGAAAAAATTTAAATCTAAAAAACATATAAAAATAAAATATAAAAAAATAATAATATTTATAATAATATTATTATCGTTAATGATACTACTAAAAAAAACAGAAACACTAAAAATATTAAATCTAAATCCATTACAAACAATAAAATATTCAAATATAACTACAAAAATAAAAATAGAAAAAGAAATAAATAACATAACAAAACAAATACTTAAAATAGACATAAATAAACCAACAACAATACTAAAAAATGTAATGTTATATGAATCACCAAATCAACAAGAAAAACCAGACAAAAAAAAATACTATGCCATAAAAAATAACGAACATAAAGAACCATTAGTATACATATATAATACACATCAAAAAGAAGAATATATAGGAAATACCCTAACACCACAACCAACAGTCCTAACAGCTTCATACTATCTAAAAGAAAAATTAGAAAACTTAAATATACCAACAATAGTAGAAGAGACAAACATCACAGACATTCTAAAAAATAATAACTGGAACTATGATGAAAGCTATAAAGCAAGCAGAATAAACCTAGAAAAAATAAAAAACGAAATTCCAAGTATAAAAATATTTATAGATTTACACAGAGATGCATTACCAAAAAAACTATCAACAGTAACAATAGATGATAAAAACTATGCAAAAATATTATTCGTAATTGGAAAAGAACATGATAACTATCAAAAAAACCTAGAATTTACAAACTCATTAAACAATATAATAGAGAAAAAATATCCAACACTAACCAAAGGAATACTACAAAAAGAAGGACCCGGAGTAAATGGAATATATAATCAAGATTTAAAAGAAAACATCATATTAATGGAAGTCGGAGCACAAGAAAACACAATAGACGAAGTAACAAATACACTAGACATAATCTCAGAAATTATAAAGGAGAAAATAAATGAAAAAGAAAAATAAAATATTTAAAATGATATTTATACTATGCTTTATAAGCTACTTAACATTCTATATAGCAGGACAAACAGGATACTATGAATATAATGCTAGAAAAAAAATGACATTTACAAAAGAACAAATAGAAAAATTTGAGACTGACGTACGAGAAGGAAAAAATATAGACATTAAAGAATACCTAAAAAATACAGACAAAGACTATCAAAATAAAATATCAAGAACAACACTCTCAATATCAGAAAACATAAGTAAAATAACAAAAAAAGGAGTAAGTATAATATTTACAAAGTTAGGAAATGCAATAGAACAATAAAAAATCTTGATAATATAAAAATAATATGCTAAATTATAACAAAGTGGGGAATAAATATGACAAATATAGAACAGAATAAACCAATATTTTCAAAAATGTATGAATACTATAAAGAAAGAATAAACACAGTAGAATATCCTAAATACGAATTAGAAAAAATAACATATCAAGAAAGAAAAAAATATGATAACTTAACAGATACACAAATACTAAAAACAATTAGAACAAACCTATTAACACAAAAATATAATCATTCATTAAGAGTAGAACAAATAACAGAACAATTAAATAAAATAATGGATAATAATAATGAATTTCAAAATATATCAAATATTGCAGGACTTCTACACGACTATGGAAGATTTATACAGTCAGTATTATTCAATAACTTTAAAGACGCAGAAGACTTCTTTAAAACACACGGACTAAGTGGACATGGAGAAGTTGGCTCAAGAATATTATTTATAAATGACGAAATAAAAAACTTTGAAATTGAAAAAAAATATTATGACATATTAAGTAAAGTAATAGAAAAACATTCACTTCCAACACTAGGTGAATATGATAAACAGATAGATAAAAATTTTAAAAATGACAAAATATTTAATGACATAGACTTGACAATATCATGCATGCTTCAAATGGTTAAAGATGCAGATATGTGCGATATTCTATATCAAAGAATAACAGGCGAATATCCAATATTATCAAATACATTTAAATATCATACAAATGGAAAAACATTAAAAGAATTAGAACAAATTACAGGAGTAAACGTTGACACAATTTTGACATGGAATGATATAGAAAAAGAAATACCAAAAATAATAAAATTACCATTAGAAGAAGTAAATACAAGTCTTTTAGAAGTACCACAAAAAATAAAACATAATTTTTACAATAAAGTATACATTAATAATCCAAAAGAATGGGATCTAAGAACAATGCAAAATGATAAAACATATAACTACAATTCAATAACAGGTATGTGGTGGAGTATAGGACAATTCCTAGGAAATATGAACTTTACAGCAACCCTACAAGTTATTAAAAATAATAAAATCCTAGAACAAATATATGATAAATATCCAGAAAAATATAAATATTTAGTCAAAGAAATGTTTGAATTTGCAGAAGAAGAATTACTAGAAAAAAGAATACAAGATAAAAAAATATATGCAAAAAAAATATAAAATAAGAACTTGATTTACAAACACTTGACCCAAATTAAAAACTATATTATACTTATAGTAAGCATAAATAAGAAAAGTGCTTGTAGAAAATGGAGGTAAATATGAATGGAATCGCATTCTCCATTTTACTAGTCCTTATTGGGATTTTTATTGGAATTATTAGCGTAATTTTATTTAATTATTTTAGAAATAATAACATATCTAAAAAAATAGAAAACATGCTAGAAAAAGCAAAAAAAGAAGCAGATAAAATTAAAAGAGATTATTTATTAGAAGCAAAAGATGAAGCACATAAATTAAAAATAGAAACAGATAAAGAAATTAAAGAAAGAAAACAAGAAGTAGTAGAAGCAGAAGAAAGACTTCTAACAAGAGAATCAAACATGGATAGAAGAGATCAAACACTTCAAAACAGAGAACAAATGTTAGAAGAAAAAGAAAATAATCTCATTAATAAACAAAAAGATATCCAAAAAGAACAAGTAGAAGTGGAAAATATAAAAAAAGAACAAGTTGAATTACTTGAAAAAATTGCAGGATACTCTAAAAACCAAGCAAGAGATTTAGTACTTAAAAAAGTAGAAGAAATGATGAGTATGGAAATAGCTGCATACATAAAAGATAGAGAAGCAGAAGCAAAATTAGAAGTAGACAAAAAAGCAAAATCAATGCTAGTATCAAGCATGCAAAAATATGCAGGAGAAGTAGCAAGCGAACAAACTGTTACAGTAGTAACACTTCCAAATGATGATATGAAAGGTAGAATCATTGGTAGAGAAGGAAGAAATATTAGGACTATTGAAGCAGTAACAGGAGTAGACCTAATAATAGATGATACTCCAGAAGCAATAGTATTATCAAGTTTTGATCCATACAGAAGAGAAATCGCAAGAGTAACACTAGAAACATTAATAAAAGATGGAAGGATCCATCCAACTAGAATTGAAGAATTATACGACAAAACAGTAAATGACATGAAAGCAAAAGTTTTAGAATATGGAAACAATGCATTATTCGAACTTGGAATAACTAAAATGGATCCAGAATTAGTAGAAATTCTAGGAAAACTTCACTTTAGGACAAGCTTTGGACAAAATGCATTAACACACTCAATAGAAGTTGGATTCTTATCAGGAGTTATAGCATCAGAATTAGGAGAAAATGTTGCACTAGCACGTCGTGCTGGACTTTTACACGATATTGGTAAATCAATAGACCATGAAGTAGAAGGATCTCACGTAACATTAGGTAGTGAACTTGCTAAAAAGTACAAGGAAAACGAAGTTGTTATTAATGCAATCGAATCACATCACGGAGATACAGAAGCAACATCAATTATATCTTCAATAGTCGCAATCGCAGATGCATTATCAGCCTCACGTCCAGGAGCTAGAAATGACTCACTAGAAAACTATGTTCAAAGATTAAAAGACTTAGAAGCTATCGCAGACGAAATAGATGGTGTTGAAAAATCATATGCCGTACAAGCTGGTAGAGAATTAAGAGTTCTAGTTAAATCAGAAGAAATAGATGATTTAAAAACACATAAAGTTGCTAGAGATATTAAGAATAAAATAGAAGAAAACTTACAATATCCAGGAACTATCAAAGTTACTGTAATAAGAGAAACAAGAGTTATTGAAGAAGCGAAATAACTCTTTTTCTTTATATAACGATTAACAAAAAATTAATTTTATATTGACTATAAATTAATTACAAGTTATAATTATATATAGGAATACTAACTGTTGAGTACTTGCCACTCTTCAAAAGAGAGGAGGCTTGATATTTATGAAGAAAAAAGATTTACTAATCACTTTTCTAATAGTAATTATCATTTTATTAGTTATATCAGTAATGATTTTAACAATAAAAAAATAGTACTCAATCCAACGGATTAAAGTACTTATGTAAAAAGAATAGGTAAGTACTCAACTCGGCAAAGTTAAGTATTCCTTTTTTTATTATATGAAGAATTCCTTCACTACATACATAATAACACACAAAAACAAAAAAATCAATAATTAACAAAAAATTAATATCTATATTGACTACAAATTAATTACAAGTTATAATTATATATAGGAAATATCAGTTGTTGAGTGTCTACCTCTTACTCCAAAAAGAGAGGAGGTTTGATAGAATGAAGACAAAGACTTTTATAATAAAAGCTCTAAAACTTATCGCTATCAATTTATTACTTCTTACCCACATGGTAACAATAATAAAAAAATGACACTCATTCGCTAGAATAAGTGTCGCTGAATAAGAGCCATATGGCAATTAACTAGGTAGACATTCAACTCGCAAAAAACTGAATGTTTCCTTTTTTATTATATGAAGATTTGCTTCACTACATACATAATAACACATAAAAATAAAAAAATCAATAATTAACAAAAAATTAAAATGTATAAAAATAAATATTTAGTAAATTATATTGATAGGAGGCAAATATGAAAAAATTAATAACTTTACTATCAATAATAATATTAGTAGGATGTACTACACTAGATATAAGTAACACACCAACAAAAAAAGTAGAAGAATTTTTAAACAAATATCAAATATTAGATGAAGATATTTTAAATGAATTAGATAATGTAATAGAAGAAAAAACAAAACTAAACAATGAAAATAAAGAAGAATATAGAAAACTAATAAAAAAACAATATAAAGATATGCAATATACAATAAAAGAAGAAACAATAGATGGTGATGAAGCAACAGTAACAGCACAAATAATAGTAAAAGATTTTACAAAAATAATAAATGATGCAGAAAACTATAAAAGAGAAAATATGAAAGAATTCTATGAAAATGAAACATATAATGATAATTTATATAAAAAATATTTATTAGATAAACTAAAAGACGCAAAAGATAGAGTAACATATACATTAGAATTTAAAGTACATAAACAAAATAAAAAATGGACACTTGATCCAATATCAGAAGAAATAGAAGATAAAATATTAGGAATATATAAGGACAATTAGTCCTTTTTATGATATAATATTTTATATCTATGAGGTGATGACTATGCATGAATATACAAATGTACTAAAACATGATTTACGCTTTTCATTAATTGCTCTTATACCAATAATTGTTTTTTGTATCATAGCTTTTTTACTGTTTAACAATAATGACAATAAAAATACAGAATACAATAATGGAGAAAGCATTATTATTGAAAATCAAAATGATTCAATTAATAAAGGAAACAATAATTAGGACAGCAAGTCCTTTTTTTTATTAAAAAAGTATAAATATGATAAAATATATAT